>JMBX01000117.1_pt1 | contig 20344 bp, 41 predicted proteins | sample 616521 | NCBI WGS metagenome assembly JMBX01 (sample SAMN02727906, study PRJNA239997) | anaerobic digester metagenome | biome: anaerobic digester; isolation source: mesophilic anaerobic digester inoculated with municipal waste water sludge... | place: Germany: Bielefeld University, CeBiTec ...
TATATATCATATTAATGTTTTCCCTATTACTTAATTTAATAGGCTGTAATAAAAGGGTCAATACTTTGATTACCCATGACTACAACGACATAGTTCTAAATAAAATCAACAATTATGAAATACAAGTAGATTTTAATCCAGATAATAGACATTATTCAGCCAATCAAAAAACTACATACATAAATACTACAGGTGAGGATTTAAAGGAAATTTATTTTCATCTATATCCTAGGGCCTATGGTTCTACTAAAACTGCCCCCATATTATTTGAAAGCCAATCTCTTGAAGAAAATTATATAACAGGAAATATGGAAATTAAAACATTGAAAATAAATAAAAAAAAGATGTGGATTTTAAAATAGGAGGAATTACAGACACTATTTTAAAAATCCTCCTAGATAAGTCCTTAAACCCTGAAGAAAAAAAATAGAAATATATATGGAATATGATGTAAAACTCCCACAAAATATAGATAGATTTGGCTTTGGGGAAGACATGTTTAACTTTGGGAATTGGTATCCTATATTAGCAGTATATGATGAAAAGGGATGGAATTTAGATCCCTATTATAGTTTGGGAGACCCCCCCTTTATAGTGATATGGCCAATTATCAAGTACAGATTACGACCCCCCCTAAAGACATAGTCATAGCCTCTAGTGGCAATATATTATCTGAAAAAAAACAGGGGGGGCATAAAAAAAACATACCATATTGAGGGAAAATTAATTAGGGATTTTGCTTGGGTGGCCAGTCCTAATTTTAAAATTAGGGAAATAGAGGCAGAAGATACATTAATAAAACTGTATTCTCTGGAAACAGATGTAGAAGTAGAGAAATTTTCTTTAGAAGTAGGAAAGGATTCTATAGAAATCTTTAATCGAATATTTGGAAAATATCCCTATGGTCAATATTCCATAGTAATGACAGAATTCCCTACAGGAATGGAGTATCCAGGATTAGTTTTTATAGGGAAGGAATTCTTTCAAAAATACTATAAAAACCAATTAGAAATTGTCATAGTCCATGAAACAGCCCATCAATGGTGGTATGGGGGGGTAGTAGGTAATGATCAAATAGATGAGGCTTGGCTAGACGAAGCTTTAGCTAGTTATTCGGAAGTCATATATATGTCTGAAAGATATGGAGAAGAAAAGGGAAAGGAATACTATGATTATTCTCTAAAAACCAGCTACGAATATGGAAAAGATATTATATCTCAAGACAAAAGAGTATTAAAACCTCTAAGCGAATTTAGTGGCTGGGATGATTATGGGCTATTGGTATATACTAAAGGAGCCATGTTTTTAGGAGAAATAGAAAGGGAATTTGGAAAAGAAGCATTATATGATATATTGAATAAATATTATAATCAATATAAATTTATATAGGGACAACAGAGGATTTTTAAAAATATGTGAGGATATTACAGGGACTTCCTTTGGAGAAAGGGCAGAGGAATGGTTATATGGGGAATAAAAAGCTAGTGGCTCCTAGGTATATCCTTAGGGACTGCTATTTTCTATATAACTTCTAATAATTTTAACCTGTATAGCAGGATTTAATTTCCCCCCCTTGATTTTACCTTATTTAGGGATATAATAAAGATAGATGTGGTTGGAATAATCCTTTTTATTTTATCATAATATCTTATGGTCATTTATCTTGGGGGACGTGATAAGTTTTGAAGGAAAAAAAGAAAATATATCGTTCTCAAGGCCTTAAACAACAATGTTATTTTGGCAAAGGACATAAGTTAGATGAGGAAATTGTATTAGTGGGGAAAGGCATTGGCTTTGGGAAAAGAGATGGGAATGTGGTTCATCTCAATAAAGAAGATGTAGAAAAGACCTTTTATCTTTCAGATCCAAAAAACAAAAAAATAAATATGAACAATTAATGAAGGGCACAAATAGAAAAGTAATAGGTGTTAGTGAAGAGATAATAGCCATAGCTGAAAAAGAATTTGGTCCCTTAAATCCCAATATACACATTGCCTTAGCAGATCATATAGGCTTTTCCCTAGAGAGAATAAAAATGGGTTTGGAAATTAGCAATCCTTTTATATATGAAATTAAGGCCTTATACCCTAAAGAATATAAAATAGGAGAAATAGGTCAGGGAATCATTAAGGATAGATTAATGTTTACTATTCCCGAATCAGAAGTAGGATTTATTGCTCTTCATATTCATTCGGCACGGGAAAATAAATTAGTAATAGATGCAATTCAAGATACTAAATTTTTAATGTCTTTAATAAACATAATTGAAGAGGATCTATCTATTAAATTAGATAATAGTGGGTTAGTATATAGTAGATTAATAAACCATTTGAGAGCAGGTATTAATCGCATGGAAGAGGGTAAGCATATAGAAAACCCATTATTAGATGTAATAAAAGAAAAATTTATAGAATCTTATGTTTTAGCAGAAAAAAAATAGGGGTATATATTAACAAAGAAAAGAATATCCATGTATTAGATGATGAATTAGGATATATAGCCCTTCATATAGAAAGAATAAAAAAATTCTAATATTTAAAGCGTGTTACTGAGTAAAATCAGGCATAAGCTTTTAATACATTTCTAGTGTATTAATTAGCTTATGCCTTTTTATTATTTAAAAGAAAGGGGGATAGAATATAGTTAAGTTTTAATACAAATTAAGGGAGGTATAGTAAATGAGAAGCTTTTTTGGTAAACTTCAAAAATTAGGTAGAGCTTTAATGCTACCAGTAGCTGTATTACCTATTGCAGGGATCCTTTTAAGACTTGGGGCTGATGATGTATTAGATATTCCATTTATAGCCTCAGCAGGAGATGCCATACTAGGAAATCTTCCAATTATTTTCGCCATAGGTGTGGCTGTAGGATTTGCTTTTGACAATTCTGGAGCTGCTGGTCTAGCTGGTGTAGTAGGTTATTTTGTTTTAACAGCGGGAGCACAAGTAATTAACGAAACAATTAATATGGGTGTACTTGGTGGTATTATAGCAGGGGGGGTAGTTGCAGGGAATTTATACAATAAATATCATGATATTAAATTACCAGAATGGTTAGGATTTTTTTTGGTGGGAAGCGATTTGTTCCAATTGTTACAGGTTTAGCATCTATTATATTAGCACTTATATTTGGCTTTATTTGGCCACCTATTCAAAGTGGCATAGATGCAGCAGCTAATTGGATGATAGGCGCTGGGGCATTAGGAGTATTTATGTTTGGTTTCTTAAACAGACTTCTAATTCCAGTAGGCCTACACCATGTTATTAATAATATAGTATGGTTTATATTTGGAGAATTTGGCGGAAGAACTGGAGATTATGGAAGATTCTTAGCTGGAGACCCAAGTGCTGGAATATTTATGGCAGGATTTTATCCTATAATGATGTTTGGATTAATAGGTGCAGCATTAGCCATGTACAAAACAGCTAAGCCAGAAAATAGGAAACAGGTCAGTGGTGCATTATTCTCTGTTGGATTTACTTCATTTTTAACTGGGATTACTGAGCCAATAGAATTTCTATTTATGTTCTTAGCACCATCCTTATATTTAATTCATGCTATATTAACAGGTTTAGCCTTGGCAGTATCCTATATGCTAAATATCAAACACGGCTTTAGTTTTTCAGCAGGTGCTATAGATTATTTCCTATATATGAAATTAGCCACTAATGGATGGCTGTTAATTCCTGTAGGAATAGTTTTTGGGCTACTTTATTATTTTATTTTTGTATTTGCCATTGAAAAGCTAGACTTACCTACTCCTGGTAGAGTAGATGAGGAAGGGGAAGGTTTAGACAAAATAATCGAGGAGAGAGGCATGGGTGGCATGGCTTTGGCCTATATTGAAGCTCTTGGTGGAGCAGATAATATAGAAGAAGTAGATGCTTGTATTACAAGGCTAAGACTAATACTAAAAGATACAGGGAAAATCAATGAGGAAGAAATAAAAAAAATTAGGGGGGGCATCAGGAGTATTGAAACCATCAGGTAAAAATGCTCAGGTAATTATAGGGACTAGAGCTGAAATTGTAGCAGGAGAAATTAACGATTCTCTAAGATTATTAAAAAAAATAAAAAATATAGTGGCCTCTAGGCCACTATATTTTACTGGAGGAATAGCATGGTTAAGAGAATATTAGATTTAAATCCATCAGATATAAAAAAAATATGGAAAAACAAGAAAAGTTATTGAGTATAAAAATGGCAGAGGGAAGGACTATAATCAGCGAAATTATAACCATAGCCCCACCCTTACTTGGAGATATAAGCAATGTGGAATTAGCCTCAGCTTTGGTGCAGATATATTATTGTTAAATATGTATGATGTAAATAATCCTAGAATTGAGGGGGGGCTTCCCATAGAAGAAAATCATAAAACCATAGAAACAGTAAAAAAATTTAACCGGAAGATTAGTAGGAGTAAATCTAGAACCAGTAGATTTAGATGAAAAAGTATATAACAGAGTGGGATTAAGTGAGGGAAGACTGGCAACAGTATCTAATGTAGAAAAACTTATAGCAGAGGGAGCAGATTTAGTATTATTGACTGGCAATCCTCAAGTAGGTGTAACAAATAAAGCTATTATTAAATCTATAATAGAAATTAAAAAAAAGCTGTAGGGGGGGATAAAATAATAATTGCAGCAGGTAAAATGCATGGAGCTGGTAGCATAGCAGAATCTGGTAGCAATATTATAGAGAAAGAGACAATAAAAGATTTTATAGAAGCTGGAGCTGATATTATTTTAGTTCCTGCACCAGGTACAGTACCAGGTATGACAGTAGAAATTGTTAGGGAATTAGTAGAGTACATTCATTTTCTTGGTAAAATAGCCCTTACATCCATAGGCACATCTCAAGAGGGAGCAGATGAATATACCATTAGAAATATTGCCCTATATAGCAAAATGACAGGTACAGACATTCACCATATTGGAGACTGTGGCATAGGACCTGGTATGGCTATTCCAGAAAACATAATGACTTATTCCATTGCCATTAAGGGGGGGAAAAGGCATACCTATAGGAGAATGGCTAGATCTGTAAATAGATAAATATCACCCATTGACAAAAGAAAAATAATATTGTAAAATTAATTAGTGGAAACAAATTTCGCACCCGTAGCTCAGCAGGATAGAGCAGCACCCTCCTAAGGTGTGTGTCGGGGGGGTTCGACTCCTCTCGGGTGCACCAAATACGATACTTAAAGGCAATAGGCAGTATTGGCAAAACGCGATTTAACCCTTTTTTTAGCCCTTAAGAAAAAAATTAACCCTATCAATTTTAAGATAGGGCTTTTTTTAATCAAATATTTGATTTAGTAGTTCTACTTCTTTAGCTTTAGTATCATTTAATACATGAGCATATATTTCAGTAGTCTTGATAGAACTATGACCTAATAATCTGGACACTGTAAGCAATGACGCACCGTTTTCTATGAGTTTAGTAGCATAGGTATGCCTTAGGGCATGAAACTTAATATAAGGGATGTCAGCAGCCTTTAAAGCCCTTTCCCATGAAGTTCTTAGGTTCTTAGCATCAATATAGGTTCCAGTAGTAGAAGGGAATAATAAATTATTATCAGTATATGCAGGGCCTAGCTTTAACTTTTCTTCTTTAACCAAAATATCTAATTTAGACAATTCTTTAACTAAAACTTTAGGCAATGGTACCTCTCTATTGGAACTCCTGGTCTTAGGTTGAGTTACCCGCAATTCATAGCTATAATTATCCTCGTCTTTAAATACCTTTACATTCCTTACACTTTTATTAATTCTTACCATATCATCATATATGTCGGATTTTTCTAATGCTAATATCTCTCCCATTCTAGCACCAGTTAATAAAGCAAACATAACTATATACCTTAATTTTACATGACCTAAACTATCTGTTAATTTATTAATCTCATCATCTGTTAAAGTTTCTATAGATTGAATATCGTCTTGTATATTTTCTTCATCATCTCTAGGGATCTTTAATCCTGTCATTGGATTTTTAGCTACATAACCTTCGGTTTCTGCATATCTAAAGAACTTGTTTAGTAGTTTGTGGACACTAGCAATTTGGGAATAGCTTTTACCATTTTCCAATAATTCATTATAATATTTCTGTATAGGTAATTTTTTTAATATCAAATATTATCAACCTACCTAATTGTGTATCCTGAATATAGTTTCTATAAATGGATTCATATCTTTCAAAGGTAGATGTTTTGTTACCTGAATATCGTTCTATATCCCATAGCCAAGTATACATAGCCCTTTCTAAAGATTGTGAGGCTAAATCTGGGTTTAATCCACTTTCTATAGATTTTTCATATTCTTTTTTTCTTTCTTTCAGCCTCTGTCTTAGTCTTGCCATAGAAAGTTTTCCTAATAGGCTTACCCTTACTATCGTACCCTATAGTTAATCTAGTACGATAGTAATTGTAACCATCTATATGGGTATTGGTTTTAGGTTGCCTAGCCATATTTACCCCCCCTCCCTTATTCTACATTTAACCATTTTTTTTAATCCTAGATATATCCCTATCATATTTTAAGGCTATATCTTCAATACTCATGCCATCATTAAAGTCCTTTTCAATAGCTTTTCTCGTTTGGCGATATTTTTTTCTGCCTATTCGCCTCCTGCATACTTTGACAAGCTGGGCAGTCTCGCTGATTTCCATGTTTATAAATAAATAAGTTTCCACAGCTGCAATATTTTATATTATCATCAGTTTTTCCTAACATTAATATTCCTAATTGAAAATAAGCTATCTTTATAAGATCCATTGTATATGGTACCATTTCATACTCTTTCTTTTTCCTATTATATTTCATTTTAAATTTATGTCTGAATTGCCCCATACAGTATTAGCAAAATCTTCCTTAAGTCTTGCAATGTCATTGTTATAAAAATTTAGAATTGCCTCATAAGTGGTATTGTTTTTTATAAAGTCTAAGTCATTATTCTCAAGGCCATAGTAAACGTTAAAGTGATTATATAGTGCTCTAATCCTTTCTTTGAACCTTAATATACTGAAACCAAATATTGGTTGTTTGGTATCAGTGAACAAGTGATCATCAACATATGGCAATCCATATATATTGCACCATTCAACAATTTCATCTGCAAACAGTAGTTGAGACTCTCCACTCATACCATCATCATCGCCAAAGCCTTTACCATCAACGAGTTTTTTTAGATAAATTTAAAAGGTCGAATAAAATACATGTGTCATCAAAGCTTGTTTCTCTACTTTCTTTAGACATGTTCTCACCTATTATATACCACTCTTTATTGAATGGGGGGGTACCTATGTCTGGGTCAAGAGATTTAAAGGAGCCTTCTAATAACTTTAAATTATATTTTTCAAACTTTGTGTTTAAAATATTTACTTTTTGTAACGAGCCATTATATTTTAGGTATTCAAAATGCAAATTATCACCTCCATAAATGTAACGGAAAATGTAACGATAAAAATTATGATAGCGTTACTATGTTTGATATTATTGTACCATAGACAAATGAGTTTTACAACGTAAGGAGGTGGAATAAATGAATAATCTTAGAAAAACAAGAGAAAAAAAGGGGTTTTACTCAGCTTGATTTAGCTAAAAGAGCAGATATAACTCCATCAGACATATCTAAGATAGAAAATAATAAAATATATGCTTACCCAGGGTGGAGGGACAGATTGGCTAAAGCATTGGAAGTAGACGAAAAAGAAATATGGCCAGATGATTAAAACAAAATAGGAATAAATTAGACTCTTTGATGTTACTGAAAAGTATTTCCGAAGAAGAAAGGGGGGGATTTCTATGGCTAGAAACAGGGAGAAAAATAGAGAGAAAAAGAAAAAAAGAAAAAAATGCTAAGTAGGCAAAATGAATTTGGGATACAAGATCCAACACCTTTTGAGGCAGTAAGCCTAATGATAAACAAGGAGAGGGGGGGGAAGATCAATGAAAGATAAATATTTAATGTCAATTACAGAGGCTAGTAAGTATTTGGGATAGGGAGGGACAAGTTATACCAAATAGTTAGAAGTGAGCCAGATATACCAGTACTAAGGATAGGAGATATAACTAAAATAAATGTGCCATTATTTGAAGATTGGTTAGATAAGGCTACTAAAGAAGGGCGAGAGCTATAGGGGGGGGTGAAATGATGAATAAGTATAATTTAAACAAAAAGATTTAGGACTAGCCCATGAACTTGCAGACCTTTATTATTGGATGGATGTAGATTGTAGGGTTGTAAGTGGCATAGATAAAGAAAGACTATATGCAGAAAAAAACAAGGAATAAAAACATACATTGGATGGCCCTCGAATTGGTAGAGGCTAGATTCCGTAATGAATATCGGAGAAATAAAATTAACATAGGTTAATATAAAATAAATTAAAATTAATATTTTCTAAGTTAAGATAAAAATAACTATTGACTTATACATTAATTAAAGTTAATATAATATTAGCGATGATTAATAAACAGGAAAGGAGGCTAAGCAAATGACAAATAGTGTCCAATTAGAAAATGGTTACACTAGGATAGCAAATGAAGTATTAGAAGTTATTTATGGAACCAATTTTAATGCTACACAATTAAAGATAATTTTATGTGTCATTAGATATACCTACGGTTTTAATAGAAAATCGCACACTCTTTCAGTGAATTTTATTAGCAAAGCAACAGGAGTTTCAAAAAGATATATTTCTAATGAACTTCAAAAACTGATCAAAGCTAATGTTATTTTAGTCATTAAGAACTATACAGTAACTAATAGTAGAGAATTGCAGTTAAATAAAAATCATCAAGAATGGATTGGGTATAGAATGGTAGTTCGTGAGATGAAGGATTGTTCACCAGATGAAGAACAGTTCAACACAACAGGCGAAGGATTGTTCAGTACAACAGGTGAAGGATTGTTCTACCAAGAAAAACAAATTAAAGAAAATATTAAAGAAAGTAAAGCAAATTCTTTTTCTGTAAAGGCTACTACCAAAAAAAACTAATGATAATTATGAAGATTTCTTTGAAGAAGTATGGAAATTGTATCCAAATAAAAAAAAGGTAAATCAGCAGTTAGCAAAAAAAAGCAAGAAAGCCATATATGAATTAGGTAAAGATGAGATGGTAAAAGCTATAAATAATTATAAAAAAGACTTGGAGAGTAACCCATGGAAGGACCCTATGTATGGATCTACATTTTTTTAATGGAAGGTATGAGGATTATCTGGACGAATCCAATTCTGGATTGGCAGAGGATACAGAAAATCAAGTTGTTCCTACAGGGAAAATAAGAATAATGACAGATGAAGATATTGAGAGATATAACGAGCAAAGAGTGGTGATTAAATGATACAAGAAATAAAAAAAATAGAGTAGGTCAAGAGGCAGAAAGAATAATTGCACAAGGATTAGGGCTAGTAAGGGTAGGGAAAAAGTACAGATGCCCTAATGGTATAGTCCATAAGAATGGAGATAAAAACCCTAGTATGAGTTGGGATCCTGATGCACTTCAATTTTATTGTTTCACTTGTGGAAAGAAGATAGATATATATGAGTACTATAGGAAATATGAAGGACTAAGTCATAAAGAGATATTGGAAAGATTTAATTTAGAGCAAAAGGTCACCCCAAAAGTGGGGGGGTTACCTAAAGCAAAGGAAAAGCCTAAGACAGTAAAAAAACAAGAAAGAAATTAAAGCTAACGTAAGTCCTTTACAGGACAATCAAGTCAGATATTTGCTAAGTAGAGGAATTAATAAAGAGACACAGTCTTATTTTAAGCTAGTAAATATAGATGGCAATATTGGGATCCCTTACTATGAGGATAATAAAGTAGTGGGGGGGATTAAGATAAAAAAATATAAAAAAAAGAGAACCCTAAATACTTTTCGATAACAGGGTCCGAATTTGGTTTATATAATAAACAAAATATTAAAGATATGTCTACCCTTATTATAACAGAGGGAGAGCTAGATTGCAACATCATTTATCAATGCGGGTATTCAAATGTTACGTCAGTAGGAACAGGTGCTAATTCATTAGATAAGTTATTCGAACAAGAAAGAAAATTTTAATTCATTTGACTCTATAATTTTACTAAGTGATAACGACGATGCTGGGCAAAACATGGATAAGGCTTTTATTGAGGAATTTGGATATAAGATTAAATTACCAAATAAAGATTTATATAAAGATTGCAAGGACATGAACGAAGTGTTTTTAAAACATGGGCAAGGACAGATTAAAAAGATAGTCAATAGTGCTGCAGTAAAGATTGAAGGGTTAAGGGATTTAGATATAAGACCATATGAAGGAGTAGAGGCTATTGAAGGTAGTTATATACCTACAGGATTACCTAGTATAGATTTTGCAATAAATGATTTAGCTCCTGGATTATTGACATTAGTTACTGGTAGAAGTAATGGAGGAAAATCTACCCTAGTAAACCAGATTATTGCCTCAGCAATTGACAAAGACAACAAAGTTTTATTAATAACAGGTGAAGGAATACAAGAAATAATTATAAATAACTTATACAGGTCTATCATAGGGAGAAATGAAGATTATTACGAATATAAAAAAAATCAATAGAAGGTACTTCAAAGAGCCTAAAAAAAGAAATATTAAAAGCCTTGCAGATGTGGCATAAAAATAAGTTTACCTTATTTAATAAAGGTGAGTCAAATTTAAAAACAACAGAAGAATTATTTGAGCTAATAAGCAGTGAAGTAAAGGCTAATAAATACAATTTAGTAGTTATAGATAATCTGATGAGTATTTTATCAGTCGAAAAGCAAGTGAGAAACTGGAAGCACAGGCTGATTTTGCTCAGAGGTGCTGCGACTTAGCTAAAAGTGAACAGATACACATAATCTTAGTCCTTCATCCTAATAAGCAAGTGCAGAAAGGCCAAACTATGGAATTTGAAAATATATCAGGGAGCAGCGATCTATACAACAAGGCAGATAATATAATTGCAGTAAAAAGAAACTATGACAGTGAGAATTTAGCACAAGGTATTAGTGGAGAAATAGAGGTATTGAAAAATAGATATTTTCCAGATTTACCAAAGGTAAAAACTCATTATGAAAAGGAAACAGGCATGTTATTAGAAATAAGTGAGGAAACAGGAGATTATTTAGCATATAGCTTTAAATGGAGACAGTACCTAAATGGGATACAAGCTGAAATAGAGGTCCCAGAAGGATTCCACGAAGTTAAGGGTATGGTTGATTTTAAGTAAATGGGAGGGATGTAGGGATGTGAAGCTGTAAATAGGTTACTCTATAAGGCAGTAAGAGATAATTGCAAGGGGGGGTTCTAACTTGGAATATCCTTTCGTATGACGAAATTCGTTGAACGAGTATAAAGTTATTAATTTAATGAGACTCCTGACAAGTAGGAGGTGGTGTATGAATTTAAAAAAAGAATTGCCAGAAGATGAGCAGATGAAATTGTTACAGAACAAAGAAATTCCAGAAAACAAGGAAAAACTAATACTGCATAACCTAAGGTTGGTTATGTGGGTAGCACAAAATATCACACACCAGGGAAAACAGAATTAGATGATCTATTTCAAACAGGAGTATTAGGACTCATGGATGCCATAGATAAATATGATCCAAACAAAGGAGCTAAGTTTTCGACAGTTGCAGTATGGTATATACAAAATTTTTTTTAAGGGATAATATGTTTAACTTTAACAGTGATATATCATTGGATCAGCGTAGGGGGGGTGGAAGATGGGGATATAACATTGTTAGATACATTGGAGGATGGAAACATTAATGTAGAACTTGAGGCTATGGGAAAAGTATTTCTTGAACAGTTTAAGGAACGCTTTAAGTTTAAGTTAACTGAACTAGAATACAAGACATTTATCTTATTTTATATTTATGGATATAGTACACAAGAATTAGCCACAAAACTTAATGTAGCTGAAAGAGATATAGTAAACGCAAGGAATAGGGCCAAAGAGAAGATTAGGACTGATATGTTCACAAAACAACTAAGGAATGAAATCAACTATAGGACAAGTTTTATAAGGGGGGGTGGATTATTCACAACCTAAAGTTACAGGTGGTATAAGATCATCACCAGTAGAAAGTATAGTCTTGGAAAGGGAAAGAATGGAGAAAAGGTTACGAAAACTAAGGAAGGGAGAAAAACTAAATGAGGTATGCAACACAAATATTTGAGGAACAGGAAGACCTAAAACCAAAGGTAAGGAAATTAAGTGCATTAAAGAACCTAGAAAAAAAGGCTAAAGGGTAAGGGGGGGCATGATGCAGAATACTTTAAAAGCCAGATAGAAGAGTTAGAAAATCAAATATTACAAACAAGGAAGGGGGGGATTAAATAATGTTAGAAAGAGATTTAAAAGTTAAAAAGAATTTAATAATGCTAGATGGATTAGTAAGAGGAAAACAAAGAGATTATAAAGAATTTATGACAGAGAATAAAGAGACTATTGTATCAAATGAACTACTAACTATTTTATCAAGTAGAGGGGGGGATCTAACTAAATATGTAAAAGAAATACCAGTTACTACAGGTAATGGGACATACCCATATATGAAACTACAAGATTTAGAATTAGCAGAAGTGGCAAAGTTAGAAGATAATCCTAGATTACCAGAGGCAGACATAATCAATATAGAATATGAACTAAAAACATATAGAGGCCAGATCCCAATATCAATTGAAATATTGCAAGATGCAGAGGATATGGGAATAGACTATGGGGAAACATTAGCAGAATATTCAAAGCAAATAGATATTAATACTAAGAATAGAGAGATTATAAATTTATTTAAAAATGCAGAATTAAAAACAATAACAGGAAAAGATGGATTGACAACATTAATTAATACAGGGTTTATATCAGCTTATGAGATAAAACTGTTTATATCAGCATCACTATATGATCTATTAGATAAAGCTAATGCTATAGACTATACAAAGGGTTATCCAGAGTACAAAGGTAAGGAAGTCATAAAGATAGACGATACATCAATAGGAACCAGTGAAGGGGGGGATTTAGTAGGGTTTGTAGGGGGGGACAGTATGCACTATATACACCTATTCGATAGAGAGTTTGTAACATTAAAGTTTATGAATAACATTGAATTTGGTAAACAGTTAGCGATAGCGACTAGGTTCGATACTAAGGTAGCAGATGCAGATGCAGGATACTATATAACATTTACAGAATAGCTACAAGCTAGTAATTGCAAGGGTTACAAGCCCCGTCCTATTCGACAATATGCAACAATGGAAGAAGCAAGGGAGATGGAAAAATCTCCAAGTGTACGAGCCTCCACTTTTTTTGAGTTAAGGGGTGATATGGTGGAATATGAAAAAAATGATAAAAAAAGTACAAAAGAAAAGTTAAAGCAGATATGAAGGCATTAGGAGTATATCAAAAAGAATTCGATACTATAATTGACATTTATGCAGGAATGTTAGCCCAATACGATATATTAACTCAAAGATTAATAGATAATAATTTAGATATAGAAGTAGAAACTCAAAGGGGTGGAACTAGAAAATCAGCTACAGCTACAGCACAGGAGAAACTAAGAAACGATATTATCATGTATACAGATAGATTGATGCTAAATCCTAAAGCATTACTTAATGCAAGGCTAGAAGTAGGAGAAGAACCTTCTAAGTTAGCAGAGGTATTAGCAGCATTAGAGGAAAGGTGATTTAATGAACGAGCTAAAAAAAGAAAAGGTTAAAGAATAAAGTTATAAAGCAGATGGAAAGACAAGTAAATTACTATAGGGCCTATGATCATTTAGTAAATATTTATGTAAGTATGATAATCCATAAGGAAGAAATAGGAAAGCAATTACAAATAACAGGAGATCCAGAAGAAAAAGCCATACTAATATCTATACTTGATAAATTAAACGAGGATATAGAAGAATATAAAGAGCAATTATGCCTTTAGTCCTGAAATGACTATAAACTTATTCCATTAATTGTTTAAGCAGGTCCTGGGCATGACGTTAAAAGGCTCAATCTTTCATAAAACAGGTCTCCCCAATTTTGGGTAACCCCAGTCCTGGGCATGACGTTAAAAGGCTCAATCTCTCCAAATAGGGAAATGAGGTGAAAAAGATGGATTTATTTGAAAAGTTACTAGAAGATGAGGAATACAGTGGGCTTTTAGATGAATATTCAAGAGTTTACAGCAAGATCTTAAACGAAACTCCAATATTTAAAAGAAAGAAAATAATGGGGGGGTTAGTAGGAGAATTATTAGAGATTCAAGGAGAAGTATTTAGAAGGAGGTTTGATTTTAGTAGACGATGCTTTGGATGCAAAAGAAAGCAGGTGAATAGATGAGTAAAAATATTCGAGGGATTACAATAGAAATTGGAGCTTCTACTTCAGGGCTTGACAAGGTATTGGCAGATGTAAATAAACAATCTAGGGAAATAAATAAAGAATTAAGGGATGTTAATAAACTTTTAAAATTTAATCCTAATGAAACTGAATTACTTCGTCAAAAACAAAAACTTTTAGGCGACCAGGTAGGAGCCACTAAGGAAAAATTAGATAGGTTAAAGGATGCAGAAAAGCAAGTCCAGGAACAATTTAAACAAGGCAAAATATCAGAAGAACAATATAGGGCATTTCAAAGGGAAATAGTCGAGACAGAGTCCAAACTAAAGCATTATGAAAATCAGCTAAAAGAAGTAAATAAAGAAAACAATGCACTTGCACAGAGCATGGAGGCAGCATCAGGTAAATTAAATGATGTAGGCGAGAAAATGGGGGGGACATTGGAAGGGACCTAAACAAAAAGGTAACTTTACCCATAGTTGGTGTAGGAGTTGCAGCAGCAAAAATGGGAATGGATTTTGACAAGTCTATGGCAAATATAGGGACTCTTATACCTCAACAAGGGGGGGAGAGACTTAATGAGTTAAAAGGAAATATCCAAGACGTTGCTATAACTACAGGAAAGTCTACTGATGATATAGCAGATGGAACCTATAACGTTATATCAGCCTTTGGGGGGGATGCAGCAGACACAATGGATAAGGTAGAAATAAACGCAAAAGCAGCTACAGCAGGATTAGCCGATACATCAGATGCTTTAAACCTTTCTAGTGCAGTTATGAAGGGATTCGGAGATACATCAGCAGAGGCAAACGAAAGAGTAATGGATTTAGCTTTTAATACAGTAAAGTTAGGACAAACCTCTTTTAAAGACTTAGCCAGTTCCATTGGTAAGGTAGTTCCTACTACAAATGAATTAAAAATATCCCAAGAGGAAATGTTTGCAGTATTTGCTACAGGTACAGGGGGGGTAACAGGAAATGCTAGTGAAGTTTCTACACAATACCAAGGAGTATTAAAAGCACTGATGGCACCTACAGCCTCTATGACTAAGCTAATGGAAGAAATGGGATATGCAGATGGTAAAGCTATGATTGCAAAAGAAGGCTTAGCAGGGACAATACAGGCTATAGTGGACAAAACTAAAGAGACTGGGGGGGAGCCTTTACAGAAATACATTGGTTCCATACAAGGTCAAGTATTAGCATTAGCTTTAGCAGGTGAACAATCCGACGTATACGCAGATAAGTTAGAACAGCTAAAGAATTCTAGTGGAGCCATGGAAGAGGCTTTTAAAGAACAAACGGAAGGAATAAATGCTACAGGCTTTACATTTGAGCAATCTATGAGGAAAATGCAAGTAGCAGGTCAAAAAAAATGGGAGATACATTGGCACCTGCATTAGCTAAAGTGGCAGACATAATATCTAATCTAGCAGATAAATTATTAGAAATGGATGATGGTACTAGAAAAGTTGTAGTAGTAATGGCAGGATTAGCAGCAGCTATAGCACCTGTTTTAATATTAGGCGAGAAGATGGCAAAGGGTGCAAGTGCAATAATAGGATTAGGAGCAAAACTAGCTCCAGCAATAGGATCAGTCAATCTCCAATTTGTAGCCGTAGCAGCACCAATTGCAGCAGCAATAGCAGTAGGGGGGGTACTCTTGTACAAAACTGGGATAAAATAAAAGAAACAGCAGGACAGCTAAAAGATGCAGTAGGAGAAAAATGGGATAATATTAAAAAGAAAACAAGTGAAACTTGGGAAAATATGAAAACTACTACTAAAGATAAATGGGAAGATATAAAGAAAAAAACATCTGACACAGCAGAAAACATAAGAAAAACTGTAGGGGGGATAAATGGGATAATGTAAAAAAAAGAAAACATCTGATGTATGGGAGAATATGAAAAAGGATACATCCGACAAATGGAGCAATATTAAATCTACAATAGAGCAGAATGGTGGGGGGGATAGAAGGAATAATAAAAACTTCTACAGGAGCATATAAAAGAGTTTGGGAAGAAACATTTAATCTAATGGATCGACTCACAGGTGGAAAAATGAGCGATATTTCTAAATCTGTAAGTGATGGACTAGATAAAATTAAAGGTTTCTTTAGTGGGTTAAAATTAAAACCAATTGAGATTCCAAAACCTAAGTTACCACACTTTAGTATAAGTGGAGAATTTAGTTTAAAACCTCCAAGTGTACCACGTATAAATGTAGACTGGTATGCAAAAGGTGCTATATTTGATGGGCCGCAAGTGATAGGTGTAGGTGAGGCAGGGCCAGAGGCAGTATTGCCAATTGAAAAACTTGCAGGGATATTAGCCGATACAATGGATAAATTAGGGTATTCTAGTAACCAATCAGTAGGAAATGAATTCGATATAAACGCTCTAGCAAAATTAATAAATAATTCAGATAAAGAAACAAAATTATACCTAACAGTTAAAGTAGGAGAGGATACCTTAACTGACAAGGTGGTTTCTAATATAAATAGGCAAAGCAGAATTAATGGCGAAACAGTAGTAATTGTGTAGATGGGCGAAAAAAAATGACCTCATAGAACGGCCTACAACGCACGATTAAGCCATTAGCTATATAATAATATGGCTTTGGAAACACCTTCCCAAAGTGGGAATGTGGTAAGAACAGAAACAAACCTAATGCCCGAACAATAAAGGTAGGAAACTAATCCTACCTTTTATTATTTCTCATATTCCATAATATCCCCTGGTTGACAATCCAGAGCCTTACATATCTTACTTATAGTTTCAGTTGTAACAGTTTCTCCTTTACTTAACTTTGCTAAAGTAGGAGCAGATATATCAGCCATAGTAATTAGATCAGTTTTTTTGGAGCCCTTTCATAGCTAGTAATGCAAAGAGTTTATTATATTTTATAGGCATACTAACACCTCCTTTATAATTAATAGATTTTACATTCCTCCAAGGGTACTCACTTTACGAGTATCCCTATCTTCATCTTCTATAATCCTTGCCTAACGAGTTCATGACCTTACTAGTAGCCCCATCTTTGCCATATTATGAATATCTCTGTACCCTCTATATCAGTATAAGCTAATATTACATAAGTGTCAATTAATATTATATAAATTAAAATGAAAATAACTATTGACTTATATATTAATCAATGTTAATATAATATTAGTGATAGCTAATAAATAAAAAAAGGGAGGTTAAATACATGAATTGGTACACAAAGGATCAAGCATTAGGCTATATGATTATAGGGGGGGCTAAAGAGATGGGGGGGCTATCAGAGGAAGTAATTAAGGAACTAATATATAAGACAGAGGATAAGATGGAAACCTGGACAGAGGAATGGGCTGAGCAAAGGTATGAAAAATTTATAAAGGGGTGAAAATATGGACATTAAATACTTAAAGGAATATTTAAGCCTTTGCATTAAGTTTGAACTAAATCCTTCATGGAATGGATTAAGTATGTTTAAAGAAATTAGAAAAGGTATCCACTAAGCGACCAAGCCTATAAGTGAATACCAGAACCAAGTCCCAAATTGGTATAGTCAATTTAATTATATCTTATTTGGAGTAAAAATACAAAGGGGGGAAAAGATAATGAATAATAAAGATTTATTATTAGATTTAGAGTATAACATAGAAAAAAAATTAGTTTTTTTTATTAGGTGAATGGATAGACGATTATAGTTTTAGTGAAAAACCAGATCCAAAAGCAGCTATTGACTATGCACAGTTATCAAGAAAAGACAGACATGGGGGGAGCAGTCTATGAAATGGTTTTGGGAATATGACCGAGTGCATGAACTGGTAGAAATAGCCATGGACTATGTTAGAGATACCAGAGAACTGATAGAGGAGGCACAGGAGAATGAAAAGTAATGATTATATGTATAACCTTTATTTAGATTCATTTACTAGGACCGTAAAAGAATTTGCCGAAGATCCAGAAAATAAAAACAGTACAGATCATGTTAAGAGGGCCATACTTTATGGGGGGGTAAAGGCAATTAACGTAAAGCCTAAAAGTGATTATCTAGTAAGAGAGCATATAGAAACTGAATTTAATTTTATAAATGCAATAACAAAATTAATGGGAACTTTGACTCCAGGGGGGGAATTTATGCAAGTATTCCCAATAGAAAAAGAATATAAGGGCCATAAATATGGGGGGGCTAAAGACTACTTTTATACTAGAGATTATATAAATACATTAGATCCAAATAAACCTATTGGCCCTGATGATGAAATATTGCATTTCCTATGGGAATACACCAATTGGGAGATTACAGAGTTTGTAGTTGCCAGTATGGAATGTATATCTAATTGGAACAGACTTAACGGGCAGCCTACTCTTGCAGATGAAATAGCAGCAGAATTAGGATTAGATTTTCACAGTCCATACAGATAATTTAGGTAATGACTTTATAATCCAAGATGGCAAAACAATAAAATTAAAAAAACAGTAGAAAGACCCAAGTATTTAAAATTAATCAAATAAAGGTGTTGCAAATTTGGAACTCCCTACAAAGATAGAACTATAATATATGTATAATATATAAAGGAAAACAATTAGAAAGAAGGTTTGCAATATGAATAAACTTCTCACTAAGAAAGACCTTGCAGAACGTTGGCAAGTGAGTACAACAACAATAGATAGATGGGTAGAAGATGGAGTCATATCTCCTGTAAGAGGGCTACCGTCTAAAAGATTTAATCTAGAACATGTATTAAAGTTAGAAGGCACAGAGGTAGGCAGAATGTCTCCTTTAGAAAGAAAGCGACTAGAGAAGGAGATTGAAAGGTTAAATGATGCTAATGAAGAATTAAAAAGAGAAAACCAAGAATTAAAAAGCATTATAACTGAGATATTATCCTTATCTGCTAGAGCACAAACTTTACTAATTCGGAGAGAGGAAATATAGAGAGGTGCATCGTGTTTCACTACTTACCTACAATGGAGAGAACTAAGACAGAAAGCTATAAGCAAGGGAGGCAAGGATGAAATATCCCTTGCTTTTTTATTACCATAGTCTATAATTATGGATATATTGCATAAGGATTCGTGGTGTTTATGTAAAATATATTTAGCCCTTTTTTTTAGCCCATAAGGATAAATTAAAATAGTATTCATTAGTAAAGGATAGTAATAGAAATGTGTAAACATCAATATTATAGAAAAGATTGGGAAACTTTAGAAAACAAAATAACAATGGTGTGTGTCGGGGGGGGTTCGATTCCTCTCGGGTGCACCAGGTGATATTTATGGACGAAAAGTATATGAGAAAAGCATTAGAAGAAGCCCATAAGGCATTGAGCACCTATGAAGTTCCTATAGGTGCTATTATTGTATATAAGGGAGAAATCATTGGAAGAGGACACAATAAAGGGAGAGTCTAAGGGATCCATTGGCTCATGCAGAAATGATTGCTATAAAAGAAGCTAGTAAAAACTTAGGCAATTGGCGCCTAATGGGTTGTACTCTATATGTAACTATAGAGCCTTGCCCCCCCATGTGTGCAGGTGCCATAATTAACTCTAGAATAGATAGGGTAGTAATAGGGGCCAGGGATCCAAAAATGGGCTGCTGTGGTTCAGTAATAAATTTATTGGATAATCCAAATTTTAACCATAGACCTACAGTAGAATTTGGAATACTAGAAGGAGAATGTAGTATTATAATCTCTAATTTTTTTCAAAGAAATTCGAAATTCGAAATTTTAAAACTTTATATTTAAACTGGAGAGATGTCCGAGAGGTTTAAGGTGGTAGTCTCGAAAACTATTGCGCAGTTTAGGCTGTGCCGAGGGTTCGAATCCCTCTCTCTCCGCCAGTTTTATTTTTTTTACACATTTTGATTTAGCGCTGTACAGCATTGCGTTGGAATTGTTAATAATTAAACAATTCAGAAAAGTCTTGACACTTGTCCAAAAAGAGTATATATTTTAATAAAATATTAAAAGGAGGATTAAAATGGG
>JMBX01000118.1_pt1 | contig 20313 bp, 36 predicted proteins | sample 616521 | NCBI WGS metagenome assembly JMBX01 (sample SAMN02727906, study PRJNA239997) | anaerobic digester metagenome | biome: anaerobic digester; isolation source: mesophilic anaerobic digester inoculated with municipal waste water sludge... | place: Germany: Bielefeld University, CeBiTec ...
TTCCGAAACCATTATTTTCAAAGAATTTAGATTCCATACTAGTATTTCCCACACTACCTATTTCTTCTTTATCTACAAATAGGGCAACAGCCGTTTTATTAGGAACTTCTATATCTAATATAGCCTTTAAAGAAGTAAATACGCAAACCCTATCATCTTGCCCATAGCCCCCCCAACCATACTTCTATCTATACCAACATCTCTAGATTTACCTGCAGGTACCACTTCAAATTCTGCAGTAGTAAAATCCTCTTCCTTTATTCCATATTTTTCATTAAGTATATTTAATACATTTAACTTAACCCTTTCACTTATATCCTTATCATTATAAGGAATGCTACCAAATAAAATATTTAAACCTTCTCCAGATATACCTTCACTCATTTTCTTTTCCATTTGATCTTTAGCCAAATGTGGAAGTAAATCTGTTATAAAAAAACACTGGATCTTTCTCATCTTCACCTATGACTATATCAATCTTTTTTCCATTTGACTTTATTACCACTCCATGCAAAGCTAAAGGCAATGTAACCCATTGATATTTTTTTTATTCCTCCATAATAATGGGTCTTTAATAAAACAAAATCTGAATCTTCATAAAGAGGATATTGTTTTAAATCTAATCTAGGAGCATCTAAGTGAGAGCCAATAATATGCATACCCTTTTCAAGTTTTTCCTTTCCCAATACAAATAATACAACGGATTTATCCTTGTTATTTGCATAAATCTTCATTCCTGGAACAAGTTTATGCTTTTTTTTCTATTACTTCGTCTATAGGTATAAAACCTTTTTCAGAAGCTAGTTTTATTATTTCCTTAGTTCCTTCCCTTTCAGTTTTACATTTATCTAAGAAATCCTTATATTCTTCATTTATAGCAAAGACTTTTTCCCTTTCACTATTACCTAATCCTTCCCATGCATTTCTCCATTTGTGAGTTAGTTTTTCTTGTAATTCTTTTCCCTTTAATTTATTCTCCATTGTTATTACCTCCATTTATGTTTAAAATATAATGACTTTTTTTTACATTATCTATATTATACACTAAGTCATAAATTTATTTGTATATTACTTCCATATTCTTTGTAAATCCCTTAAAAAAAACTATAGTTGGGAATAATCACATTTTCCCAACTATAGTTAAGTTACTGATTAAAGATTCAATATTTTACATCATACATACCATTTTTGTTCATATAATTAAATAGTTTTCTCCATGACCTTGCTCGTCTTGTTGTATATGTTGAACAGCTTGACGAACTGTAGGATCTGCAGCTTCAAATACTGTTGTATCATAAAACTTGATACATATTTTTCAGTAGATAACAAATCCTCTAATAATGTTTTATCATCTGCATTTGTACCAATTCCTTGTGATAAATTATTGCCCTGAGATGTTAAGGTTTTACCACCACTATGACTCATATTAGGCGCCTTACCCTGCAACATCTCATTAATCATATCAAGGTGATGTTGTTCCTCTTGAGCAATTTCAGTCAATAGATTTTAAGCTGCACATCTTGAACTTGACTAGCATAGCCTAAATACTTTTAACACATAATTCTTCCTGCTTTTTCCCATCTTCTAATAACATTCTCTCCTTTTGTGACAGTTTTATCTGCAAAATATCACCTCCAAGTACTTTCTATGATTATATTTTGCAGATAAAAAAAATTTTTATTCATTATAATGGAAATATTTTTATATTATTCCTATAATACCTTCTACAGAATCTATATTATTATCTTCTAAATATTTTTCAACACCATCTGCCCTTTCCTCTTCATACATCTTTGCCAACTCCACTATATCTTCTGCATTAGGAGATAATTTTACTACTAATTTATATTTACAATGCTTTCTTACTTGTCTTACTAAATATCTTGCAACTTCCGTCTTTATACCAAAATTCATTCCACCTTCTTTTACATTAGGACAGGATATATTCAACTCAATAATATCTATATTTTAAGGAAATATATACTACTGCTATTTTGCCTTTAGCTCCAAGATATACATCATTATTTATTTTCATATACTATTTCTCCACCGCAAATAGTATATTTTATTTTTCCATAAAGGGTATCTCCAATAAAAGGAGAATTTGACGATTTAGACTTAAACTTATGAACAACATAAGCTTCATCTTCCTTAAAAATTACAATATCGGCCTTTGAACCTATATCTAAAGTACCACAATCTAAATTATATAATCTTGCTGGATTAACTGTCATTTTCTTTAATAAATCCACTAAAGATAAATGACCTTTTCTAACTAAATTAGTAATACCTAATGCCAAAGATGTTTCCAAGCCTATAATGCCACTAGGGGGGGTCTTAGTTAACTCACCACTTTTTTTCTTCAATGCTATGAGGAGCATGATCTGTAGCTATAATTTCAATGGTATTATCCTTTAATCCCTCAATTATCTTTAATCTATCTTCTTCTGTTCTTAAAGGAGGATTCATTTTTGCCAAAGCTTTATGCTCTAATACCTTTTCTTCTGTAATTGAAAAATGATGGGGGGGAGTAACTTCAGCATAAACATTGGCACCTAAACTCTTAATAAACCTTACCATATCAACAGAATGGCCAGAGCTAATATGTTGAATATCAATAGTAGCACCAGTATATAAAGCTAACATAGAATCCCTAGCTACCATTACATCTTCAGATACACTAAGAGCTCCCTTTATTCCAAGTTTTTAGAGATTTCACCTTCATTAATTCCTGGTATTCCAATTAATTTTGGACTCTCCTCATGAAAACTTAAAGGTACATTTAACTCCTTTGCCTTTAACATGGCTTCAAGGATTATATCTTCATTATTTATTGGAATACCATCATCACTAAAACCTACAGCTCCCAATTCATATAATCTTTCCATATCTACTAATTCTTGTCCTTTAAATCCCTTAGTAACTGCAGCTACTGTATAAACATTGATTTTAGACTTTTTCATTTCCTTTAATACAAATTCTAAAGTTTCTTCATTATCTATAATCGGCTTTGTATTTGCCATGGCCAATACAGATGTATAACCTCCAGCTGCCGCAGCCTCTGATCCACTTTGGATATCCTCTTTATAAGTAAAACCAGGTTCCCTAAAATGTACATGTATATCTACTAATCCAGGAGCAACTACACAACCCTTCGCATCAATGACTTCTTCCCCTAAAACATCGTCAAGTTTTCCTATAGCTTTAATCCTGCCATCTTGGATTAATATATCAGCTATATCATCAAAGCCATTACTAGGATTAATAACCCTTCCATTTTTAATTATCATTTTAACTCTCCTTTAAATAATCTAATATTATCATTGCACCATAAACAGCATCTTCCACCTTTGCATATTCCTTTGGATTATGACTTATACCATCTTTACAAGGTATAAAAATCATACCAGTTTTAGTTAGATTTGCAAATTTCATAGCATCATGACCAGCTCCACTAGATATAATTTTGTGTTTTATACCTAATTTAGTTGCAATATTAGATAATCTATTATTAAGCTCCTTATCTAAAACTACTGCATCAGAACTAGATACAAATTGAATATCAAAAGATAAATCCCTTTTATTACATACCTTATTTATAATATCTTCAATCTTTAATTTTAAATCTTCCATTGATTTGTTGGACCTATCTCGTATATCTATGGAGAACTCCACTTCACCAGGAACAACATTTACAGAACCAGGATAAGCATCTATAACTCCTACAGTGGCTACAGCACTACCTTTAAAATCCCCCCCTTGTGCAATTTTCTCTATACCTAATATTATTTCAGATGCACCGCAAAGGGCATCCTTCCTTAGATTCATAGGAGTAGCACCTGAATGTTCTGCCAAGCCTTTAATATTGACCTTTAACCGTATATTACCAGCAATAGCATCTACAATGCCAATTTTAATATTTTCATTTTCAAGTATTCTTCCCTGCTCTATATGAACCTCTAAATAACTTTTAACTCCCTTGATTTTTTTCAGGAGATGTATTGTATCCTCTATCTTCAAAATATCTTTTAATCTTACTCCAATTTTTGATACAAGATTATTAAAATCCTCTTCCCTAATTCCCTCAGTAATCAAACCACTGCCAAGGGTACTTTTCATAAAATTACTAGATTCTTCACATCTAAAGGCAACTACCTTTAAGGGAATAGATAACCCTTCTTTCTTTATCTCCTTTAATAATAATACTCCTATAGCTACACCAAGCACACCATCATATCTACCTCCATTAACTACAGAATCTAAATGGGAGCCTACTAAGTAGTACTCATCATAATCTTCTAGACTTAGAAAAGTATTGCCCACTTCATCTGTTTGTACTAAAATCCCTCTTCTTTACCAATTCTGCATAATTCTATATGCATTAAATCCTCTTCCTCTGTATATGCTAACCTTGTAACGCCACCCTTTTCATCAGCGCCAATGGATAAAATCTATCCATAATATCCTTTAAATAAGAAATTGATCTATGTAGTTCTATTTTTCTCATCCTCCTTTAGCTTTTACATAGGAAACCCATTTCTCCAGCTTTTAAAGATATAATAGCATAGATTATTTTATTTATATATGTACAGCTGCCGTTTCTCCTATATCCATATTGGAATCCTGATATTTTTCTAAAGTTAATAATAGATCATCTCCTAATTTACCATAGATATCATCAAATATATTGTAATCATCTAGTTTTAATAGCTTAGATAAAATAGATATATCTTTAATTCATCATAAAATAAATCCTTATATTATCATCTAATATATCCATCAGATTTAAAACTTCTATAGAATTATAGTAAGTTTCCTTTATACCTTTTAGTCCCTTTCCTATAGAACCTACTCCTGCCTTTATATTCTTTAGACCTTCTTCTTCAATATATTTCTTCATCACATCTATTACCTTGTTTAAATTGTTTTTTTAAATCCTTTAATTCACTTACAAAGAATAAGATAGTAGATTTTTCCTTTACTGTCACCACAGGATTATAGGTGAATTTTAATAAGATATCACTTTTTTTTAGCAATCCTTTTTGCTACTCTCCTTAAAACTTTAATATCCTCATCATTATTTTTATCACTGCTGATTAAAGTAATAGCTAGGGAATAACCATTTCTAATATTAAATCCCAGTAACTCTCCCCTTTCAGTTATGATTTCATAGTCTTCATAATTATCAAAGATAATATCCTTCATATACTTTTCAATCATATAATCTATATCCCTGTCATGGAGGATTTTTCCATTCCATTGACAATTATCTCAATATATGTAATATCCCATGGAATCTCTGCTAATACTAAGCCTCTTTTATCTGCTTTTTCAATAATAGCTTTATCTAATTCCTTAACATATTGACCTAATTTAATGGCAAGACAAGAACAATTAGCATCAGCTAATTTATCAATTAACTCTATTTGCTCATCTATATTATCCTTTACAGCATATAGACTGGTGATTACAAAATCATGTCCCCTTAACCATCTAGTAACATCAGGGACTTCCTTAACTGTTAAACAGGAAACCCTCTTATTCAATCCTTTATGTCCTGCAATTACCTTTAACTTTCTTAAAACAGGAAGAGCTAGGAGTTCTTTTACTGTAACCATTTTTTTCACCTCTCGAATGGGGGGGAATTAAAATTGAAGTTGATTATATGATATTATATCATGTGAATTTATAATTTTCAGTTAATTTTTAAATATGATAGTGTCAATTTATTGTATAATATTATTCATAGAAAATTCTACCTTTTATTTGTGATTTTAGTAAATTATATTATATCAAATTAAGTTTTTAACCATCTTTTTGATTCTCTTTAATCCCTCTTTCAATATTGTTCTTGCACATCCTGCATTTAATCTTCAAAATCCTTCTCCTTCTTTTCCATAGGGTCTTCCATCATTTAATACCACCTTCTCTCATAAATTTAAATTGTAAACGATTAATAATCGCATGTAGATACAATAACGGCGACCATTTGGTCGCCTAATTTAATTTCAACTATTTAATTTCAACTATTTAATTTTACATATTTCCTGAACTTTCGAATTCCAAGGAAGTAAATTATCTATAAGCTCCTTATCTTTTTAAGATAATTCCTTAGTATATATTTTCAACGGATTTATAAATCCCTTCAGTACAGGTGCCATTTACACCCTGCTTTAGATTAGTTTTATAATACTCTTCAATATTTCTTCTCAATAAAACTTTGTTTTAGATATCTTTATAAAAAGACTAAACCAAATTTAATTACAGTCTAGTCTTTTCATAATTAAACAACATTTTAACCCATTTATTAAATCTATAATATTAATTTAAACCTCTCTCCATTAATTAGTTGAAAGCCTAAATATGCAATACTTCCATCTTTTAAGTATGCAATACTTTCAATCTTTATAATCGGAGCATCAATTGGTATATTTAATAATGTAGATTCTTCTTTATTTGCTCTTACAATTTCTATTTTTTTCTAGAATCACTTACAACAAAACCACTTCTATTATACAAAATATCAAATAAAGATCCACTTAAATCTTCATTTAATAAGTATGCATACTCCAATGTAAATAATTATTTTCAATAACCATTGGTTCATCATCAACGTATCTTAATCTTGATATATAGACTACTTGAGAATCTTTAGATGTTTCTAATTTATTTGTTATTTTTATACTAGGTCTAATAATAGTCTTTTTTTTAGTTCCTTTGCTCCAGCTTTAGCACCTATGCCTTTACACATCTCTGTAAAACTTTCATACTTTTTCAAGTTTCTATCATATTTCTTTATTGAAACGAATGTACCTTTCCCTTGTATTCTATTTATCAATCCTTCCTCTTCAAGTTCTAAAGAGCATTTCTAGCAGTTATTACGCTAATATTATTATCTGCAGCCAATTGACGTTCTGAGGGCAATTTATCCCCCCGGTTTATACACCTTCATCATGATGTCTTGTCTTAACTGATCTCTTAATTGCTGATAGAGAGGAACCATATTATCATGTTTTAACATTTAAACTTATTCACCTCTATTCTAAAATTAATTTAAAACTTCTATTCCTTTTATTTATAAAACCTACAATCAATAATATAGTACCCCCCATTTCTCATGAAAAGCACTTATAAAAGCAAATACATATTTTAATAATCAAATTGCCACATATATCTTCTTTTATCCATTGAATGACCCCCCCTTATATTGGATAATTTGGATACTACATATCTTTCAATTGGTAACATTATTACGGAACTAAAATATTCTGCAACTGAACTATCTATTAAGTTCAGTTTTGTTTCTTTTGCATCCATTATAAATACTTTATGTGCAAATTTATTTAAAAATTGTTCTACTCTGTTATCTAAGTACCTTGTTTTACCAATACTCTTTATAAGTATCATAACTGGCTTTTCATCTGTAATTTCAAAAGGCCCGTGGAAAAACTCCCCCCCACTATGAATCATTGATGCATTTTTCCATTGCATTTCCATTAAGTGACATGAAGCCATTGAATACCCTGTACCCCCCAACAAGGTCCACTTGCTAAAACATAAAACATTTCTTCATTTTTATAATCTATTGCAAACTTTATTGCTTTTTCAGTAATTTTTATTTTTGCATCATCAAATATATAATCAATTTTTTTCAAATGCTTCCATAGCATGATCATAATTACCATAATCCTCAAATTGCTTTAATATCTCAAATCCAAGTCTTAATGACATAGATTGATTGGATTTAGAATATACTTGATTCTCACCATTTGAATAAACGACAGTATATTGCCCTAATTTAGCCATTTCCGTAGTATCAGAACCAGTCATAGCAATTGTAATTGCACCTGCTTCATTAGCAAATTTAACCGCTTCAACAGTTTCTTTTGTTCCTTTAAGTGAACAAAGTATACACAAACATCTTTCATCTAAGCTTTTAGGACTTGAATAAATAAACTCGTTACTGGTAAATGAATCGATGGCTATATCTTTTGCTTCACAAGACATCAAATATTTTCCAGGATATATTGCAGCAAGTGAGCCACCTAGAGCTACAAAATATACTGCTTTTAAGCCACCTCTTGCATCCATCTTTTCTTTAATTTCACTAATCATACTTTTTATATGCACTGTATATATACCTCCTCAATATTTATCTAAATTATCCCTATATTGTTTATGAACCATTCTTGAAGAGATGACATGAAACAAGATGATTATCATCTATTTGCTTTAAGCTAGGTGTTATTGATACGCATTCTTCCATCCTATAAATACATCGATTATAAAAACTACATCCTGTTGAAATATTAGAGATATTTGGAACATCACCTTTCACAATTTTTCTTTCTCTTAAAACTTCTGGATCTGGAATTGGTATAGCAGATAATAAAACTTTAGTATATGGATGAGCTGGATTTTTATATAATTTTTCTTTACTAGACATCTCAACAACTTTTCCTAGATACATAACAGCAACATTATCACAAAGATGATTAACCACATTTAAATCATGTGAAATGAATAGATAGGTCAAATTTAATCTTTTTTTTAAATCTTTCATAAGATTTAATATCTGTGCTTGTACTGAAACATCCAAAGCAGAAACTGCTTCATCACACACAATAAATTCTGGTTCTACTGCTAATGCTCTTGCTATCCCAATTCTCTGCCTTTGTCCTCCAGAGAATTCGTGTGGAAATCTATTAATATAATCTTTATTTAAATCAACAAGATTGAGTAGTTCAATAATACGCCTTTGCCTTTCATTACCCTTTGCTAGTCCAAATATTTCTAGTGGCTCGTTTAAAAGCTCTCCCACTGTCATGCGTGGATTTAGTGATGCTCCTGGGTCTTGAAATATTATTTGTATTCTTTTCCTTAGTAGTCTTACTTCATTTTTACTAAGATTTAATATATTGGTTCCATCATATAATACACTACCAGATGTAGGTTCAACAAGTCTTAGGATAGAACGACCCAATGTAGATTTTCCACATCCACTTTCACCTACTAGTCCTAAGATTTCTCCCTGCTTAATCTTTAATGAAATCCCATCAACTGCTTTTACAACTTTTTCATTCTTATTTAAGAAACCAGACTTAATAACATAATGTTTAACCAAGTCTTCTACTTCTAGTAAATATGTATCTTTTGCTTCCATGTGTTATCTCCTCCATATTAAACCTGATATAAAAAAACACCGTACTTTATGCCCATGTTTATCATATAAATCTGGTACTTCTTGTTTACATATATCTTTTACATATGGACATCTAGGCCAAAATCTACATCCTTCTGGAATATTATAAAGACTAGGAACTGAGCCTTCAATTACATCTAAAGTCTCTTTAACATTATCAATTCTTGGCAAAGAACTAATTAACCCTTGTGTATAAGGATGTAGCGGTTTCTTAAATAAAGTCTTAACGTCACTATACTCAACAACCGTTCCAGAATACATTACTAAAACATAATCAGTTATCTCAGCCACAACACCTAAGTCATGAGTAATCATAATAATAGATGTATTCAATTTTCTTTTAAATCTTTTAATAATTCAAGTATTTGTGCTTGGATTGTCACATCTAAAGCAGTAGTTGGTTCATCTGCTATCAATAATTCTGGATTACACACCAATGCCATGGCAATCATTACCCTTTGTCTCATTCCACCACTTAGTTCATGAGGATATTGATTGGCTCTTTCCTCTGCTGAAGGAATCTCTACTAAGTTCAAGATATCAATAACTTTCTTTTAATTTGTTTTATCTAATTTTCATGCAGTTTTATTGCTTCACCTATTTGCTTTCCAATTGTGTAGACTGGATTTAAACTAGTCATAGGTTCTTGAAATATCATTGAGATTTTATTGCCTCTGAATTTTGTCATCTCATCATTTGATAATCCAACTAAATCTTTCCCCCCCTTAAATATAATTTCTCCATTTACAATTTTACCTTCAGGAGGTAATAATTTTTGGATTGACAAAGCAGTAACACTTTTACCACATCCAGATTCTCCTACTATACCCAAGGTTTCACCTTTTCTAAGGATAAAATCAACGCCATCAACTGCTGGTAAAAATCCCTTTTTATCAACAAAGTGTACTTTTAATCCTTTAACTTCTAAAAGATAATTACACATAATGTCCTCCATTCATATTAGTTCTGTTTATTCCTTAAGTAATTTGAAACTTCAGGAAATAATCTTAAGTAATAAATCATTGACTTCTCAAAATCAAGAATTCCTTTAACAGTACAATATTCATTGCTGGAATGCTGTCTTGATCCATGTCCCATTCCACCAGTCACATATGGTATTCCTAGAATCTGTTCAAACAAGTAGTAAGGCGCAGATCCTGGATTCCACGGCCATATTTGTGGTCTCACACCCATCATCTCATACATTTTCTTCAAAGTTTGAACCGACGTAGAATTATAAGGAACACTGGAAGGATAATAAGCTTTTCCATATTCTTTAATTTCTATATCTTCATATCCATGTTTATCTAGATGTGCTCTAATTTTCCCTAACATACCTTTAACATCCATTCCAGGAACTAGTCGGATATCCATCTTTACAATTGCTTCGTGAGGTAATAAAGTTTTTGAACCTTCTCCTATATACCCTCCCTTAATTCCATCAATATTCAATGTTGGTACAGTGAGCATTTTCTTCCAAAGCTCTACCCCCCATCTAGATCCCATTTGAAACGTTCTATATCATAAGCTTTTCTCCATTCTTCTTCATCTAATAAATCCTTTGAATTCATTAATGCAGTTTCTTTTTCCTTATCTAATTGCAAAATACCATCATAAAAGTTGTCTATTAATATTTCTTTCTCATCGTCACCAATCATAGTTGATAAAGCCCTTACTAATCTCCAAACTGGGTTACTAACCCATGCTGCAAATGCACCATGAATACCACGATCCGTTGGACCGCCCCCCCAACTACCACCTTTTGCTTTCAATTCGAAACTAACAATACCTTTGACTCCCATAAAGATTGAAGCTATTCTGTTTTCTTCTCCAAATGATGGAAAAAAACATAGCGTCACATTCACTAAATTTTTCTTTATTGGTGACCAAAAATTCCTGTAGTGATTTAGATGACAACTCCTCTTCACCTTCAATCAAAAATACTAAATTTACAGGTAACTTCCCTCTAATTTTTTTTATATGCTTTTATGGCGTTGAAAAAGGATATGGTTGGAGCTTTTGTATTAACTGCACCTCTAGCTATAATACATTCACCATAGTCTCTAAATTCGTGGATTTCAGCTGCCCAAGGATCAGAAATCCAGTCAGGTTCATCTGCTGGAAGAACATCATACATACTGTATATCAATAATGTATACTCAGCACCTTCATCTAATTTACCATATACTATAGGGTGGCCTGGAGTTTCAATTACTTCGCTTGTACCACCAACTTCAATTATCAAATCTTTTACCAACTCAGCAGTTTCTTGAATTCCTTCCCCCCCAGTTGCAGATATAGATTTAGTCCTTAAAAACTCTTGAGTTTTAGCTAAATCATTAGAGAAGTTTTCTTCTAAATATTCAAATATATCCTTGACTTCATTTAATTCCATTAATAGAATCCTCCTTTTAAAATTGACACCCTCTCATGCTGCTTATCAATCTAATCCTAACCTTTACCATCCTATTTTAGGATGGTAAAGGTAACAAATTTATTATTCTACTAATTCCCATGACCAAGAAGCAAAATTCATCCATATAAAATCATTTATTGGTATATTGGTTAATCTTTCAGAATGTGCCCACAAATTATTCTGATAGTATAACCATATATATGGTTGATCCTCAACCAATGCTACTTGATATTCATCATAATACACTCTTCTTTCGTCTCGATCAGTTAGAGAAGCGCCCTGATCAGCGATATCATACCATTTTGAATCTGTCACTAGAGAATAATTTCTAGAATCATTTGGTTTCAATATTACACTACTTTCACCAGGATCAATATTACTACCTCCGCCTAATAATCCCAAATCAGAATAACCTTCTCTTAATAATGATAATAAAGTTGCAAAATCATAGGTTTCTATTTTTATCTTAACGCCAATTTTTCCTAAATCTTGTTGGATTAAAAGTGCTGATTGTTCTCTAACTTGATTCCCTTGAGGTACAATCATTACATACTCTTTATCAAAATCAAAACCGGTTTCATCCAATAATCTTTTAGCTTCATTAGAATCATATTCATTCGGGATGAGCTCATCATTATAATATGGGTGATATTCAGGCATAGGTCCTACAGCTACTTGTCCTTCACCTGAAAGCAAATTATCTATTATAAGTTTTTTTGTTAATTGCTTTATCAAACGCATTTCTAACTTTTGGATCTTGGAAAGTATCATTAGATTCAGATAAATTAAATAGCATATATTGATAAGCATAGTCTTCAACCGAAGCGCTTACAATACCTTCGGTGTTTTTAATAGTCTCCCAATCAGATAGTGGTATACTACCCATTGCAACAACATCAATGTCTCCATTTATTAGTCCTGCTGCCAAATTACTAGCTGGGACTACACGAATTACCAAAGTCTTAAAATCGGGACTTCCCTGATAATAGTCTGTAAATGCTTCTAATTCTAAAGTTTCACCAGCAATATCATTTACATATTTGAAAGGACCTGCACCAATTGGAGATTCCCAAAATTCTACATCATTGATTCTTGTATAATCATCTCCTAAAATATGCTCTGGTAATATATATAGAAAACTCAAGAAAGCATTCAGTATAGAATCTGGATCCTTAGCTTCTTTAAAGGTAAATTTTACGGTGTGTTCATCAACTTGCTCTACCCCCCCAATTTCACCACTAGCAATTGCTATACCATCTGAATCTGTCCCTCTAATACGTTAAACGCTGAACGATAGTAATTATCTACTTCAATATCAGTCATAGCCTTGCATGTAAATACAATATCATTAGCAGTAACTTGTTCACCATCATGCCATAAAGCATCTTTGTTCAAGTTAAACACCATAGATGTATTATCATCAGACATCTCCCAAGAATCTGCTAATCTAGGTAAAATCTTTCCATCATGAGTTCTAAATACTAAACGTTCAAACATCTGATCCGCTACAGCATTACCATAATTTCCAGATGTGTTATAAATATTAAGAGTGTCCCATGTAGAAATTATAGCCATTGTAACTACTTCATCTTTTATTCCTGTTGAATCAGTATTGGTATCTGGTACATTTGCATTAACATCATCTGTTTCAGGAACATCATTATTGGTTCCACCACATGCAGTTAAAAACAATGATACCACAAGCATTAATATTACAACCTTAAACAAACTTTTTTTTCATAATACTTCCCCCCCCATTTTTTTAAATTAGTGAAAATAAATTTATAATATTAATAGATTAATACTCTGTCTTAACAAGAATTATCTTTAATTTATTCTGGTTTTGGGATCCAAAGCATCTCTAATTCCATTACCAATAAAATTTATAGATAAGATAACTACTACTAATGCAATTCCAGGTGGTAACCACATCCATTTTCTTTGAGTTAGAATTGTAATCGATTGAGCATTATAAAGCATGTTACCCCCAGGAAGCTGCTGGTGGTTGAACCCCCCCATTCCTAAAAAAACTTAATGAAGATTCAAGAATTATTGAAGATGCAATTTTAAAAGTTATTGCAATAAAGATTGGAGCAATAGCATTAGGTAGAATATAGTTAAAAATAATCCTAATATCTCTTGCGCCTATGGCCACTCCACCTTCCACATAATCCTTTTCCTTTACAGATAAAACACTTCCATAAATTTGTCTAGCAAACTTTGGCCATCCTAATATACCTATAACCAAAGTAACAGTTATAATTGATGGACCAAATATTGAAACCAAAAATAATATAATTATCATCGAAGGAAAAGACATAAAAATATCTGCTAATCTCATGATTACTATCTCAATTGCACCTCTATAAAAAGCAGCCAAGAGTCCCAATGGTATACCTATAAGTACACTTATAAATGTTGAAGCTATCCCAACAAACAATGAAACTCGTCCTCCATGCAATAGTCGACTTAATACATCTCTACCTACATCATCTGTACCTAGTATATGTTCGCTACCTGGTGGTGAATTAAATGCCAATGGATCAATCTCCGCTTCTGAATAGCTCAAAAAAAGGCGGTACAATAGTCACAATTAATATAATGATGATAACATTTACTAATCCAACTATAGCTAGCTTGTTTCTACAGTATCGTTTAATAAAATTAATCGCTCTAGAATTCCTTACACTATTTTCTTCCATACTCTCAGCCTCCAATCAATCATAACGTATTCTAGGATCCAATAATCCATATATCAAATCGGTTATAATATTAAATAGCAAAACTGCAACGGAAACCAAAACTGTTATTCCCATAATTACTGGATAATCTCTACTACTGATAGATTTAATCAACAAACTCCCAACTCCTGGCCATGAAAATATCTGTTCAGTAACAACTGCCCCCCCTCCTATCAATAAAGGAATTTCCATACCTAAATATGTAACAACTGGAATTAAAGAATTCCTCAAAACATGTTTTATTATTACTCCCTTTTCCTTTAGACCTTTGGCTCTAGCTGTTCTAACATAGTCTTCTTTCATGACTTCTAACATGCTGCTTCTAGTATACTGAATCAAATTTCCAACCATATGAAATGACAATACAAAACTTGGCATAATTAGGTGCTTGATGAATGATAATAAACTCTTTACTTTTCCAATCTCATACATTCCTCCTATTGGTAAAATCTTCAATTGGACTGAAAAAAAACATAAAGAAATACTAAAGCCATAAAGAAGCTAGGAGTTGAAGTTGCCAAGAAAGATAATACTGACGAAACATTATCCCATAGTTTGTTTTGATATCTCGCTGATTGAATCCCAAGTGGCAGAGAAATTGTACATGCGGTAACTACAGATGTTAAAATAAGCAACATAGTTGCCCCAAGTCCCTCTAATATCATATCTTTAACTGGAAGCATTGTACGATATGAATAACCTAAGTTACCTTTAAGAAAGTTTCCAATCCAACTAACATACTGTATATAAATTGGTTGATCCAAACCAAGCTCGATTTTTAACCTTTCAATTTCTGCTACTGAGATATGTGGATTGCTTAATAACATTTCTAATGGACTACCAGAAGACAACGAAGATATTAAAAAATACTAAAATCGTTATACCAAAGAAGGTAGGTATTGCCACAAAAATACGTTTAGAAATATACCTTATCATTTGTTCACCCCATCCTATTTGTATATCTTATAATTTAATCATGATTATTTACAAGTATAAAATCATGCCCAGACTTTACAATTTTAACCCCCCATATAGCTCTTTAGCTTTTTCTATTGACACCTTCTTCTCAATTACATCCTCTAAAACTTTAAATTTATTACGTTTAAATGGATTCCCATACCCACCAGATCCTGGTGTATACACCTTTACAATATCCCCCCCTTGTTTAAAGGAATATCAGTACATTTAGACGGTAATATAGTTTTTTTCGCCTTCTTTAGGTATAAGTTCATACATGCCAGTTGCCCCTTCTTTTCCTTCTTTAATTCCCCAAGGAGCAAACTTGTGTCTATCACCTAATCCTGTATATTTAACATTATCGTACATAGTCTCAAATTCTCGAAGAATTCCTAGACCACCACGATTCTTTCCAGCTCCGCCACTATCCTGTCTAAATTCATATTTATTTACCATTACCAGAGGAAACTCCATTTCTAACGCTTCAATAGGTAGATTTGAAGTATTGGTCATATGAACCTGTACACCGCTTAATCCATCATAATCTCTACTAGCACCGGATCCTCCAGCGATAGTTTCTAAATATACATAGAATACGTCCTTGTCTATTGGATCATTTCCTGAGAATATAGCAGAAGTTACACTACTATTACAACATCCCATCGCTCGATCAGGAATTATATCAGCCAATGCTCCAAAGATAACATCTACTACTCTTTGACAAGTATCTATTCTTGCCCCAACAGGAGCTGGTTCCTCTGCATTAATTATTAAACCCTTTTCACACACTACCTCAAAAGCTCGATAAATTCCAGCATTGGATGGTATACTTGGATCTATTAGTGTTTTCAAAGAGTAAAATACTGTAGCTAAAAGACCATTATATGTCACATTTATTGGACCATTAACTTGTTTGCTAGTCCCCTTAAAATCAAGTGTCATATTATCCCCCTTTGATTTCAATAGTTACACTTATTGGAATAGGATCCTGTGAAGCTACACCACCATCATCCATATGGTCATTAAATGTGTAAACTCCATCAGGTAATTTCCCAATTCCCGCTTTTAATTTTGTATAAGCATATGTTTGCAAATCTTTCATACTTTCTGTCAGTACATCACCATATCTATTATGTGTCTCAAGTATTCTCCTAATTCCAACTTTATTTGCTGCAATTTGAGCCTTTAAGTCTCCTTCCCTTTCATCAGGAATACGACTATTTGAAGTTAAAAATTTAATTATATCTTCGTTGATTAAATTTCTACTGCATAGCTTCACTATTGGAATTTTTAAACCTTCTTGGAAAATACTATTAGCATCTCCAGATGTTGATCCAGGTACCTTTCCACCCACATCACTATGATGGGCTAAATTTGCTATCCAACATATTAACTTACCGTTAGAAAACACAGGTGCGACTACTGTGATATCCGGTAAATGTGTACCTCCACCCCATAGGATCATTGCTCATGAACATATCACCAGGTTCAATATCATCTATATCATAATTGTTTAATACTTCACTAACAATTCCCAACAACGATCCCAAATGCATAGGGACATGCTCTGCTTGAGCTACCAGATTACCTTCAGCATCAAATATGGCCGTTGATAAATCTTTTCTTTCCTTAATGTTTGTTGAATAGGCACTCTTTGTAATTACTACACCTATTTCTTCCGCTATAGATAATAGTAAATTTCCTATAATCTCAGTCGTAACAGCATCTATACCGCTCATAACTTACACCTCCTCATAAGTAACTATTAAGTTTAAATATGAATCTACATATGCAATCCACCTTGGTGGAATTATACACGTAGAATCCATTTGTTCTATAATTGCTGGTCCATATACTTTGCAACCTATAGGTAGATCATCCCTTTTATAAATCTTTGTTTCTACATACATTTTCTCACCATCAAATCTAACATTCCTTGTCTCCATTGGTTCAGGTACCACTGGATTGGTATCAACAGGTAGAGGTTTTAGATCTGGTTTCTCGATAATTCCTATAGCAGCAGATCTATAATTTACCATCTGAATATTCTTTTTTTTCATCATGGTAACCATACAGTTTTTCATGTTCAGCATGGAACTTTTCTTTAATCTCTTCAAGACTTTGGAGATTAAACTCTTTACTAGAAAAAGTTATTGGTATTTCGTAGTTTTGACGTTCATATCTGCAATCAATTGTATTTTCAAACAATCTATTCTTCCCATCAATTTTTCAACATCTAGCATCTCATCGCCCTTTTTATATAGATCTTTGAAAATATTATTTACATCATCGATATTTTCTTCTTTTGCTAGCATAATTCTAGATGTACTAAAATCAAATCTAGTATCAGCCATAAGCAATCCTAATGAGCTAAGAGTACCAGGCGATGGGGGGGCATAACTACCTTCTGTATGCCAAGTCCTAGTGCAATCTCACATGCATGAAGAGGCCCAGCACCACCAAATGCCATAAGAGCAAACTCTCTAGTGTCATAGCCCTTTTCTACAGAAACTACTCTAATCGCTCTTATCATATTAGAGTTTACAACAGAGATGATACCAGCAGCTGCATCTTCAATATTTAAATTGGACTTGTCAGATATCTCATTTTTGATAGCATCTTTTGCCAATTGAATATCTACATCCATTCTTCCGCCCAATATCTTTTTGGAATTGAGTTTACCTAGTACTATATTTGCATCAGTAACAGTTGGCAACCTACCACCTTTTTTTATAACAAGCAGGTCCAGGGTAAGCACCAGCACTCTTAGGGCCAACTTTTAAAGCCCCCCCTCCCTCATCTATATGTGCTATAGATCCACCACCTGCTCCAACAGCATTAATGTCAATCATAGGTATTCTTGCAGGGTATCCCTCTACAAATCTTTCATGGGACACTTTTAGCTGCCCATCTTCAATAAGACTTATATCAGCACTAGTTCCTCCCATGTCAAAGGTAATTATTTTGTTAACTCCTGCTTGCTTCCCAATATAAGAAGCCCCCCCTACTACACCTGCACTTGGCCCAGATAATGCTGTTTTTATTGGACTATCTATAGTCTCAGAGATTGAAATAATAGCCCCCCCATTGGATTGGGTTACATATGGTTCTATAGAGATACCAGCTTTTTTTACAGAGTCTTGGAAGTTATTCACATAATCCTTCATTACAGGCCCTAAGTAGGTATTCAGTACAGTAGTACTCATTCTAGGGTATTCTCTAAACTCACTTACTAGCTCATGTGATATAGTGACGTAAGCCTCGGGATAAATTTCGTTGATAATCTCCTTGATTCTCTCTTCGTGACTAGGATTTATAAATGAAAACAGTGTACAAACTGCAATCCCATCTACACCCTTGTTTTTAAGATTCCTTACTACCTCTCTTACATCATTTTCATTAAGAGGCGTCCTTACAGTACCATCAAATAGTATCCTCTCTTCTACCTCGTATTTTAATCCAGGTGGAATTAATGAGCCCGGTTTTTGCTTTAACAAATCATATAATGATGGTCTTTTCTGATCTCCTATCTCCATTAAATCTCTAAATCCTTTTGTGGTAATAATACCAATCTTAGCTCCTTTTTTTCTCAATTAAAGCATTAGTAGCTACAGTGGTACCATGGGCTAGATATATCACTTCTTCAGGAGAAATATTGTTTTCTTCTAAAATATGTACTATCCCTTGTATTATTGATCTTGAAGGATCATCAGGAGTAGAGCTTTGCTTAAAGTTGAATAACTTTCCATTTTTACTATTAAAAATTGTAAAATCAGTAAAAGTTCCACCTACATCCACACCAATCATATATCCCATAAATTTCCCTCCTCAATTTTATGTAAACCACATTACTATACTAACTTCGTTCCATAGCCAAAAGCCCCCCCTTTAGTCATACAAGTCTTTCCAGAAATAACGTTTGCATTACCTATGCACTTGTTGACTAGCTCAATGTACTTATCTTTACTTATTGCATTATCTCTTTTCTTTCCTATAAGTGAAACATATGAGGTGACAAAGGCGGCAGCATATGAATCACCCGCTCCTAGTGTATCAACAGCCTCCACAAGTTCTGGCTTAGATGAAAAAATATATCTCCATCATAAATAATAGATCCCTCTGCACCCCCCCTTGTTGCAACAACAATACTAGCTCCATAGTTATACATGGTGTTCATGGTTTCCTTGATTTCAGACTTAGATAAATCAGAACAAGACATAAATGCAAAATCAACTTTACCACATATAGATTTAGTTGCTTCTAAATCTTTCCAAGAAGTTGAAAAATCATAAGAAATTACCGTATCCAATGTAGCCAACTTATCTAGTTGACTATTTATGTAGCTGTTGTTACTTGTATGAATAATTTGAAAATTTTTTTAGATATTCTAAGTGTTCTGATGAAATAACTAAAGGATCAGTCCGGGACACACCACCCTTATTACTAAAGACAAATACTCTATCACCATCAATGATATCTACAACAGCATAGCCGTTTTCACCATTGACGTGTTTACATTGAGATATATCTATGTCTAATTCATTTAAAGTTTTAATTATATGTTTTGCTACATCATCATCACCAAAGACCCCCCATATAGGATGAATTCATTCCCATCTGTTTGCAATACACTGCAAAATTTAATGCCTGTCCACCAGGATACATCATATTAGTATTTCTATATTTGTCGCAAACGTTATCACCAATACCAATTACATTTAACATATTACCCTCCATTTCCAATAAATCTAAATAAAATAGTACAATTTAAAAATCTAAAGTGCTTATATGAAATCATAAGTGCTTATATAATATTATATAAGCACTATGGATATTTTGCAAGCTATATTATGAATTTTTTTTAAATATTTTTATTTTTAACTTAATTGTAAAACTAAATTAGACCCCCCCTTTTAGCCTCCCAGTCTAATTTAGTCTTACAAATTCATAGGTCTAATTTAACCTTACAAATTTTAAATATCGTCAACATTTGTTTT
>JMBX01000119.1_pt1 | contig 20121 bp, 19 predicted proteins | sample 616521 | NCBI WGS metagenome assembly JMBX01 (sample SAMN02727906, study PRJNA239997) | anaerobic digester metagenome | biome: anaerobic digester; isolation source: mesophilic anaerobic digester inoculated with municipal waste water sludge... | place: Germany: Bielefeld University, CeBiTec ...
CGAAAAACAGTGAGCATTTATATCTATACTGATTTCCTGCAATATATTATCACCCACACGCTCGTACATATAAAATTGATTATCTGCATCTTTGATTAGGACAAAAGAATCTTTTACTGACAGAATTTTTCTATGTTTTTATTCACTGCATGCTGACTGTCTTTAGCATAAATTGTAAGGGGGGGCAAGTACTCTTTGGTCGCAGGGTCAAAGTATTGAATACCCGCAACAGTAGCAAGCCAGAATTTTCCCTCATCATCAATAGATATATCCAGGATACGATTAACGTAACTGTTTGAAAAATTCTCCTTCTCCTGATAAAATGTCTCAATTTGATACCCGTCATACTTACACAAACCGGCATAAGTACCAATCCAGATAATCCCGTCTTTATCCTGAATCACGACGTTAGCATCAGTATGTGGCAAACCTTCCTGAATTGTTAAATATTCAATATTAAAATACAATTTTTCTGTATTGGCAGCAATACAGAAAAGGGGGTAAAATTGCAAAAATTAACCTTTTTAAAGTCACGACCTGCATATTTCTCTAATCATTTGTAAAAAAATAATATTTTGAATACCTATAGTGCTCTTCCGTACATTTTATCATCTCGATTGTACATTAAAGCAAATAAGCACAATTAAGCAAATCAAATGTACAAACACACACGAGCTCGATTTTGTTATTTCATATTTTTGTTTCCTAAATTTTTAAAGCAAATGTATATGAAATATTTAATCCAATTGTACAAATATTTAAATATTTGATTAAAAGGCAACGTGAAAACTAATTTATTAACTTAATTATTATTTAACAATTTTACTATGTACTTAAACAACACAAAACCACTAGCGCAAAGGCTGTCTTGTTTGGTAAATGCAGGTAGGTTAGTATTATTTATACTAATATTATTTAATTATTGTCCTGCATATGCCTTAAATGAAACAGCTGTCTCATCAAAGCATGTCGTTACGGGGGGCTTGTAAAAGATGAAAAGGAGAAACTCTTATCGGGTAAATATTGTAGTTAAAGGTGCAGAGACTACAGGTACTGTGACCGACATAGATGGAAAGTTTTCTCTTTCGGTCGATCTGCCTGCTGTACTTGTATTTTCTTACCTGGGCTACGATACCCAAGAGGTAAACGTCACAAATCAATCACCCCCCCTGGTCATTCAGTTAAAACCAACTACCGAATTTCTGGACGAGGTGGTGGTCGTAGCATATGGCGCCCAAAAGAAAGTTTCGGTAACCGGTTCTATTGCATCACTGGATAATAAGGATCTGCTTAAAAGCTCTTCAACCAATGTTGCATCTGTTTTATCCGGTCGTCTGCCCGGGCTTACAGTAATGCAGTCGAGCGGCGAGCCGGGACGCGAAAACATAAATCTGTTTCTCAGAGGTGCAGCCACAATGAATGGAATGAATCCTCTTATCCTTGTTGATGGCATTCCTTATGACAATATTTCAAACATAGATCCTCACGAAATTGCAAATATCTCAATTTTAAAGGATGCATCAGCCACAGCCGTATTCGGTGTCAGAGGTGCCAATGGCGTTATCTTGATTACTACCCAGCGTGGAAAGGAGGGATCGGTAAAGGTTAGCACCTCCTTGGAGTATAGCACTCAGGGGGGGTTTGCATTCAAACCTGAACGTATTAATTCATGGGAATATGCGATACTGCGTAATGAAGCATTAATGAATGAGGGTGCTGCGCCATTCGCTGAATTCAGCAAAGAGGATATTGCACTTTTCGAAAGCTGGAAAACCGGTGAACCAACAGATCCATACTGGCACCCAAACCAAAACTGGCAGAAAATACTCTTTAAGAGCCATGCCCCCCCTATAATGAAAGGAAATATAAACCTATCGGGTGGTAATAACAAAGTACAATACTTTATCAGTAGCGGTTATGTAACACAGGGTGGTATCTTTAACACCGAATCTAAAAATTTCTGGGTTACAAACCGCAATCGTCACTTGATCGCTACAACTTCAGATCGAATATTGACTTCCGTTTCAATCAAAAAGTAAAAGCGTTTTTGAATATAGCCAGTAGCGTTGAAAAAAATAAACTCTCCCAACTCAGGCATTAGTGATATCTTTGTCGCTTCCCTGACGCACCGGCCTACTTCGCCCGGTCCGCTGTCGAGCATGGATTATAAGGTACAGATCGCGGGTGGCGAGTTGGTGGACTCAAAGCCAAGCCGTATCGTAGGTGACCCGCTCGATCCTCTCAAATCGGCCTACGGGCTGTTAAATCGTGCCGGATATGTCAATGAGACCCGCTCCAGCGTAAACTCTGTAACCGGCCTAGACATCAACCTGGACTTCATTACTCCGGGATTAAGTTCCAAAGCGCAGGTCTCATTCAATGGGCGCGCCCGTTCTACTATGCGTGGAAACCGGAGATATATCCGTTACAAATATCTGAAAAACAAGGCAGGTGAGCAGGTGTATGTGCTGGATGACGGCGACGATGATTCCGAAGGGCCTTTATCATTGAGCAAAGGAGTATCGTCAGGATATTTTGTAAATTTGCAATGGCAGATGAATTATGCCCGGGTGTTTAATGAAAAGCACAAAGTAGGTGGTTTACTACTTGCCCAAAGAGATTACAAAGAGGCTTCGGAAGATGATCCGTACACTGATAAATATTTACCGTTTAACGTCATAGGTTTCTCTGCCCGTAGTACTTACTCGTATGATGATCGATACCTGGCTGAAGTCAATTTAGGTTACAACGGCTCTGAGCAATTTTCTCCAAACAAACGATTTGGTTTCTTCCCCGCACTTTCCGGCGGATGGGTCATTTCAAATGAAAAGTTTTTACGCAACAATAAGACGCTTACAAACTTAAAGCTGAGAGCATCCCTGGGAAAAGTGGGTAACGATAAGATTGGTTACAACAGATTCCTTTACCTTGATGATATCAATACCAATGGCTGGGTGAATGACGACGTACGCGTTCTGTATATACCCAGCCTGGGCATGGGTGGAAAAATTGAAGAACGTGCATTGGGTAACCCGGACATAACATGGGAGGTTGCTGAAAAACAGAACTATGCTATCGATTTGGGACTCTTTAATGATTTTAGTCTGACATTTGATTATTTCACTGAAAACAGAAGTCAGATCCTGATACAGAGAGGCATTGTGCCCGATCTTCAGGGAAGGCCGCAGCACACGCTCCCAAAAGTGAATATGGGAAAAGTTGAGAACAAGGGGGGGTTTGAGCTGGTTCTTGGTTATAACAAATGGTTCCGCCACGACTTTGGCTTCAATGCAAACTTAAACCTGGGTTATAATAAAAACAGGGTAACGGAGGCAGACGAGCCTTATTTACCGGAAGACTATGCTCACAGGCAAAGACTAACCGGTTATACGCTTGGACAGAACTGGGGGGGATACCAGATTGACTACACTATTGATGAATCCAAAGGCAAAGATGGCAGCGGTTTCTTTAACAGTGAAGAAGCAATCAAAGACAGTGGGCTTGACTATGAGATAGGGACTCCCAAACCCGGCGACTTTATCTATGTTGACCAAAATGGGGATAACGTAATTAATGACCGGGATATTGTCCCAATTAAATATTCAAGCCTAGTACCTAAATATATCTATGGTGCCAGTTTCGGAGTTACCTACAAAGGATTCGATTTCTCATGCCTGGTCCAGGGAATTGGAAAATACAGCCGTTACTATGCCGATGCCGGCATTTTCGAGGAGCTGAGCGCCAAATCTTACTTCGACATGCATATGAATCGCTGGTCGGCTGAAAGATACCAGCAGAAGCTAAATGGTGAGAAGGTAAATATTTCACACCCACGTTTGGCAAATACCCAATCCACCAGCCATGTACCGAACGATTACTACATCATGGACGCATCATATGTAAGATTAAAAATATGGAGATAGGATATTCGTTACCTAAAAAAAGCCTCGGGGCTGATAAATGCCGAAAGCATTCGTTTCTATATCAATGGAGATAACTTGTACACCTGGCACAATCTCAAGACCGATGGTTTTGACCCTGAACAGGCGGGCCCGACACAATATCCTAACATGAGAGTATATAATATTGGGCTTAACGTAACTTTCTAAAAAAACAAACAATAATGAATAAACATTATATATTTAGCGTTTTTGTCGCTTTTTTTGGCTTTATTGGTTGCATCCTGCAACAGCGAACTTGATAAAGCCCCCCCGACGGAAGAACTTCACTTGATGCAGTCTTTGAGGATCCCGTACTGACTGGAAAATATCTGAGTAACTGTTACAATAACATTCCCAAAAAAAAGGGTACTGGTACTTTTTCTGGACCAATATTCCCAATGGAGTGAGCGATGATAACTGGGATTGTGATGATAACCAGGGGGGGTTGCAGCTTGCCCACCTTTACAAAGGAATGGCCAGTGCCAACAGGCACCCGATTGAAGAGCCCAATATCCCTTCAATGGATGGATTATACTGGAAAAATTACTGGGCTCAAATACGTTTGATTAATACTTTCTTGGAACAGATTCCCTCAGCAGCTGTGGAATCGGAGGAGGTAAGAGATAGATGGACAGCAGAAGCTCATGTTCTAAGAGCATATTTCTACCTGCAAATGGTGAAATGGTATGGCAATATACCCATCTTTACAGAACCAGTATCATTAGACTACGATTATTCTAAACTGAAAAGGACAGCTTTGAAGATTGCGCACGCCAGATTGTGGCCGACTGTGACCAGGCTTTAGAGTCCAAATATCTTCCATGGAGAATTACCTCTATGGCAGAAATTCACCGTATGACCAAAGCCATTGCTGCAGCAATTCGTTCAGAAGCCAGTATATATGCCGCAAGCCCTCGTTTCAACGACGGAAAAAAAATTATGGGACTGGGCATACGAGGTTAACAAACAGAGTGTACAACTTCTTGAAGCTAACGGTTTTGAACTTTACGACAAGATCCAAAATCCCGAACTATATAAGTCAGCATATGAAGAGTACTTTGTACAAAGAGCTGATTTAAGCCCCAATCCACACGATAAAGAGACTATCTGGCAGGGGGGGTACCACCTGGTGCCTCCTCATGTAGTGATCAGAGGATTCCCCCATTGATGGCGGCTATATGGCGGGGGGGACAGTACCCACACAGGAACTGGTTGATGCATACGATATCCTTAATACAGGCAAGTCTGTACTGAATCTGGAAAACCCTACCAGGACGAGACTAAGTTAAAACCTAATTACAATCCTGAATCTGGATATGATCCCCCCCAAAATCCTTATGCGAACAGAGACCCTCGCTTCTATGCCACAGTCTACCACAATGGCAGTAAGAAGATTATGAACGGAACACCAACTGTTATTGAAACTTTTGTTGGAGGTAATTGTTCTATTCATCCTTCATTGCGCTCTAACACACGCACCGGATATTATGCAAAGAAATTTATGCACCCCCATGTCAAACCCGACAAGTCAGGACGACGGCACATGGAAACATTACAGGCTGGGTGCCGTATATCTGAACTTTGCCGAAGCTGCAGCCGAAAGCGGGCACCTCGATGAAGCAATGAAATATGTAAACAAGATTCGTCACAGAGCCGGATTTTCTACTACCGTTGATGTAAAAGCACCTGACAAAAAAGAGGCTGTACTTTGGTACGTCATGAAAGAAGGGTGGAGCTGTCATATGAAGAGTATAGATATTTCGACTGCAGAAGATGGGCTTTACCCGGTGAAGACCTTATCAATGAAAAGTTCAGCACAGGCATGCAAATAACGAGGAATCAAGATGGATCTTTCAGCTATAAAAGAATATTAGTAGGGACTCAGGATCCTTCGGTTCCAAGTAAAATGTCGTATGAAAGCAAATATCACTTACTGCCAATTCCTTTGGAAGAAGTATCAAAACTTGAATCACAAACAGGAATAAAATGGACAAAACCCGGGATGGTAATCACAAAAGAATTTACAGTAATGAAGAATACAATATATAAATTAATTTGCTTACTGCTGATAGGCTCTATGACAACCACTTATGTCTCAGCTGCCACAGCTTTAAGAACGGAAAGATTTTCTGTTGAACAGAATGAACTCTCCAAAACAGTGAATGGAGTTGTGCTGGATCAGCACGGCAAACCTTTATCGTTAAAAAAAGATCTATTTCCCCCCGAACTGGGAAAAACCTTTTTTTACCAATAAGTCGGGCGGGTTCAGTGTAGATGTACCCTACCACTTTACTGATATCACGATAGAGTGTGACGGGTTTCAATCACAACGAGTAGCGATTGATGAAAATGTTACGGTTAAGTTACAAAAAGATGCACATAGCCGGGATAAATGATTCCTCTGGCTATGATGAAAAATGAAAAAAAAGAGCTGAGATTACCGGTTCATTTTCTACTGTCAGCGGCGAAGAGCTTGAAAAGTATCCTTCAAGCGGATTTACCGGTTCTTTAACAGGGAAACTGGCTGGATTAACGGTATTACAAGGTGGAAGCGAACCAAACAGCGATGGAGCTGCACTTTTTATCAGAGGTAGAAATACCATGAGTGGAAATAGTCCCGTATTTGTGATTGATGGCATCGTGTCTCCCACTATTGATTTGAATATGATAGATCCCAAAACAGTTGAATCCATCACCGTTTTAAAGGATGCGGCCGCAACCGCCCTTTACGGATTCCAGGCCAGCTCGGGCGCTATCATCATTACTACCAAAAGAGGAGTATATGGTAAGCCGCAAGTCTCCTATTCATCTGATTTCTCCATTCAGCAACCTACTGTTAAGGCAAAACCTCTTCATAGCTGGGAGTATGCTGAATTGAGGAATCAGGCATTAAAAAAATGACAATCTTCCTATTGAATACAGTGATGCAGAAATCGAATCATACAGAAGTGGTGAAAACAGGGACCTTTTCCCTGACAACAACTGGTATGGCAAGTATCTGAAAAGCTCCGCATTTATGCATCGTCATAATATGAATATCACCGGAGGTAGCGATCGTATCAGATATTTCATCAATGCAGGATATATCGATCAGAACAGCCTCTTCAACATTGAAGGGACCGACAATTCCGATCCTTCAAAATATATGAAAAGGTTCAACGAAAGGACAAACCTTGATATTAACCTCTTGCCCAACCTCGATGCATTCCTTAACCAGATGGTGATTGTTAAAAGGACCAATAATCCTCCAGTAGGCACAAGCACTATTTTCGACGGCATTTTCAAAACACCGGCAACAGAGTATGGGCCTGTAACAACCGATAACGGGGGTGATTGTCTCCCCCCCTTGGAATACCAATTCAGTTTATGGGAGCCTTAACCGCAGCGGCTATCAAAGATTTACAGAGACCAATATCAACGTTGCCCTGGGTTTACGCTGGGGGGGATTGGATTTCATTACAAAAGGTTTGTCTCTTAATGGTACTGTAGGATACGAGTCCAGGCAACAAAGCGGTATTTTCGGTAATCAAACTTATGCACGATACATAAGAAACGAAGATAAACCAAATGAACTGGAATTTATCCCTTATGGCACATGGATAGATTCGGAACTCACTTTAAACAAAGGTTCAAACTACCGTTATTTTTTTTGAATTTCAACGGATTTTTGAATTACGAACGTACCTTCAATACAGTACATAAGATCGATGCCTTCGCAAACTATTTTGCACAAAATGTAATAAGAGAAGGTGGCGGTGATCAGTTTCTGCCTTACGATTATCTTGCGTTCAGCCTTCACGGCAAGTATGGGTATGACAATCGTTATTTTGTACAGTTTGATGGAAGCTTGATGAGTTCAGATCAATTCAAACGCGACAACCGTTTTGGCTTCTTCCCTACTCTCTCGGCAGCCTGGGTTTTGTCGAATGAGGAATTTATAAAAGATAAATACGGCGACTGGCTGACTTACTTGAAGGTGAAGGCTTCATATGGCAAGGTAGGGAATGATCAAATACCGGGCGGACGTTATATGTATGAAGATGATATACGCCTGGGCAGCGGCGGATATATCCAAAGCTTATATTCGGGAGCATTAATACATGAAGGATTAAGAGGTAACCCTCTCCTGCAATGGGAAGATTCGAGACAACAAAACTATGGTTTATCGTTAGGATTGTTTAATTCGTTAACAGTAAATTTCGATTACTATCTGCACAGAACAGACCATATACTTATCAAGGATAATCTGCTTCCGGCATTACATGGTATCGCAACGGACCGCCTGCCGTATGAAAATGCGGGGGGGAAAGTGCAGAATAAAGGTTTTGAACTGGAACTTCTTTACGACAAAGATATCAACCAGGAGCTTCATATTACAGCCGGTAGTGCACTTGCCTTTAACCGCAACAAAGTCCTCGAAGCACACGAAGTAGACAGAACAGAAAGCAACTTTGCTTATCCGTTCCGCAGCACAGGATATGCAATAGGTCAACAATTTGGCTATCTGATCGATTATTCGAACGGTAACGGTTTTTTTCAACTCTAAAGAGGAGATAAAAAAACAGTGGCTTAGTCTATGATGGAGTACAACCTCGTGTGGGAGATTTCATATACAAGGACCTGAACAACGACGGAGTGATCAACAACCAGGATTTGGCACCTGTCAAATACAATACGCTGCCCGAAATATCCTACTCTTTTAATTTAGGCGTTGCGTATAAAAGCTTCGATCTGTATGCACTGATGCAAGGTGTATCGCACTCAAGCAATTACTTCAATGGCATGGGTATATACGAATTCTACGGGAACGGCACCTACTTCGGCCATCACAAAAATGCATGGACGCCTGAAGCATATGCCAATGGCGACAAAATCTCTTACCCTGCATTATCTACCAAGCAAAGTTCGAGTACACAGGCAAACAGCTTCTTTATCCTTAGCAATAACTATTTCAGATTAAAAAAAATCTTGAATTAGGATACACATTGCCGGCAGACTTTTGCCAGAAACTACATACCGATAAGATTCGATTCTATTTGAACGGTACCAACCTGCTTACAATCAATGATCGTAAGTTCAAGGATCTGGATCCCGAATCAGTTACGTTGAATAACTATCCTCATTACAGAACGTATAATCTTGGGTTAAATATTGTATTCTAAAATTAAATAGTATGAGATCTAAAATTACAACTATATTACTATCCGGATGTCTGTTGTTTGGTGCTTCATCATGCGTAGATATCGAACGATTTGAAGATGGGAGAATATCTTTTGAAGAGATCTTCCAGAACGATAAGAAAACAGCTGCTTATCTGAACCGTTGTTATGCATATATACGGCCTTATGGTACCGAGTACCCGGGAGCTACTTTATTGGCAGCATTTAGCGATGAGAGTTATGACACTAACGATGTGCTTCACGGCAGCGCTTCAAAATGGTTTACAGGCCAGTTGACCCCGTATTACAATCCTATTGAAAACGGCTATGTAACATGGAATCATTACTGGACAGCAATCAATTACTGCAACGTGTTTTTAAGCAATATCGATGATGCGGTCATAAGCAGCACAATAGACCGTAACAGCTGGAGAGCCCAGGCGTATGCTTTAAGAGCTTTCTACTATCTTCAATTGATCAAAAGGCAAGGCGGGGGGGTTCCAATTATTCTGGAACCTTCATCCAAGGAGTTTGACTATTCAGTGCTGAAGAAAAATTCGTTTGCCGAATGTGCTAAACAGATCATCAGTGATTGCAATGAAGCACTTAAAGCATCCGACCAGGAATTGACCTGGCGCCCGGGTAATGTTGAAAACGACAGAGGCCGCCTCTCCAAAGCTGTTGTTCACGCTGTCCGCTCGCAGGCAGCTCTATATGCAGCCAGCCCAAAATGGAACGACGGTACCATTACCTGGGAAGATGCAGCCAGGATAACCAAAGAGTCGTTGAATGCATGTACTTCAAAAGGCTATTCACTGTTCCGCAGCTACCCCCGGAGCACAGTTCGGACACTCAGCATACGACGTGTACTTTTATACTCCCATGGAAGTGAACGGCGGAAGTGACAGAGAGACGATATACCAGACCGGCGGACGCTTGCAGATTTTCAAATACCACGGTTTGCCAGTCGTGAACGGAATGGAAAAAGCAGGGATCAGCCTTCTCAGGAGTTGATTGACTCTTACGAAACAATTGACGGTGTACGTCCAATCTTAGGATATTCCGATGAGGATCATTTACACCCCCCCATCATCAATCCCGAAGCGACCCTATATGATGAAGGCAAACCGTACGAAAACAGAGACCCTCGTCTGAAGGCTTCTATCTACTATAATGGTTCACGATTTAATCTGAACAATCCCAACAGCTTCGTATGGACATATCCGGGAGGTAATTGCGAATTGAAATCAAACAGTTCAATGCACACTCGAACAGGTTACTATCTAAGAAAATATTCGCATTTTGATTCAAACAAGAATACAAATAAAGATGGTTATTTTAAACTATTTCGTTTAGCTGAACTCTACTTAAATGCAGCAGAGGCAATAAATGAAGCATCTGCATCAGGCACAGCTCCTGTAGAAGCAATAAACCTGGTCAACCAGGTAAGAAGCCGTGTGAATATGAAGGCAATTCCCCCCTGGGTATCAGCAAAGATGAGTTCAGGGAGCGTGTCCGTAACGAACGACGTGTTGAACTGGCTTTTGAAGAGCACCGCTTCTTCGATGTTCGACGTTGGAATATCCTGGACAAAACCGATCGTGTAGTAACAGGCATGTCGTGTGAAATGGTCAACCAGAAACCGGTATATACCCGCTTTGTAGTTGATAATGAACGGGTAGCCAACAACGAACGCCATTTGGTGTTTCCTATACCTGGCGATGAGGTGATCAGGCTGAAAAATCTGACTGGTATAGATTTTCAAAATCCCGGATGGAACTAATTGAATAAAAAAACGTATAAAAATGAAAAAGACAATCCTTTTGGTTTTATTGATTACAGGCTCACTATCATTTATTTACGCTGATATACACCTGCCATCGATAATCAGTGACAATATGGTGCTTCAACGTAATTCCCAGGCCCGTATATGGGGGGGCAAAACAGACACCGGCAGCTTATTAAAGATTACAACCGGCTGGAATGGGAAAGAGTATAAAGTATCAGTCGACAAAGAAGGAAAATGGGAATTGTTTGTAGAGACCACCGAAGCCGGTGGTCCCTACAACATGACCATCGAGTCGAAGAAAGAAAAGAAAGTATTGCAAAACATCTTTCTGGGAGATGTATGGATCTGTTCAGGACAATCGAACACGGAGATGCCTGTTAAAGGCTTCACCGGCCAGCCGGTGGAAAACTCTATCGATGCAATTATCGAATCACAAAGCTACCCCCCCTCTATACATATGTATACTGCAAAACAAACTCCTGCGCTCACACCTCAGGAGGATGTTGCCGGACAGTGGGAACAGGCATCGGTATCAACTACCGGTGATTTTAGCGCTATTGGATATTTTTTTGCAAAACATTACAGGATGTACTGAAAATTCCGATCGGGATTGTGCATTTCAGCTGGGGGGGAGGCTCATCAATAGAAACATGGATGAGTAAAGAAAATTTAAAAAAAGTACGACCATATTGACCTCTCCAATATTGAGATCCATCCACAAGTGCCTCAACAAATTCCGACACTGCTCTACAATGGCATGCTGTTGCCTGTTGTGAATTACTCTGTAAAGGGTTTATATGGTATCAAGGCGAGAGCAATATCCCTGTCTATCAACACTATACATCTCTCTTTACAGATCTTGTATCAGAATGGAGAGATCTTTTTGGCGGGGGGGTGAAGAACTACCTTTCTACTTTGTTCAGATCGCACCCTTCCAGTATGATGATCCCATGAAGAGAGAGAGTGCTTACTTGCGGGAAGCGCAAATGAAGTGTCTTGATGCAGTACCCAATACAGGCATGGCAGTGACACTTGATGCAGGCGAGTTACAGTGCATACATCCTGCCAAAAAAAGAAATAGTTGGCAAACGTTTAGCTTACCAGGCTTTAAACAAAGCCTACAATTATGAAAATATCCCTTGCGACGGACCTGTCATGAGTGATATTGAAATAAAGGAAGATAAACTGATAGTGAGCTTCAAAAATGCAGAACACGGGCTCTACCCTATGTTTGTAGAGCTGGAAGGCTTTGAAGTAGCAGGAGAAGATAAAAAAAATTCTTCCCGGCAAAAGCTGTAGTTACCAATTTTTGGAATAAGATTGAAGTCTCTTCAATAGAGGTTGAAAGGCCACGGTATGTCAGATATGGGTTTCGAAACTATGTGAAAGGATCCCTGTATAATGCCTATGGCTTACCCGCCGGCTCATTCAGAAGCGATAAGTAACCTCGTTTTAGCCTCTCTGTAAGCTGTTCCGGAAGAGAGTTATACTCCGGTTCCGGGAGTGCTAATCAACCCGTACAATATTGTTTAATTGATTGAATATGACAAATACTGCACAATATAAAAACGACTTACTAATTATTTCATTTTTACTTTTCGTGCTCTCTTTCAACAGTCAGGTGATGGCTCAGGACCTACTCAAAACCAGGGAGATGCACACCGTTTATCCGAAAGATCATGGAGGTGCATTAATCAATCCGGATATGGGTTGGACCATGCATTTCTACTCCAATGTCTTGGCTAACTACGGATCAAAACTGGAGGCATGGGATACATTGGATGACTTCCCCCCCGGCGTCAGTACTGTTTATCTCCGGGTGCCCTGGGTAGCTGTTCAACCCGAAGAAGACAGATACACCTGGGAGATTCTGGATACACCTGCACAACGCTGGACAGATAAGGGTAAGAAGGTGGCTATACGCATTACGGCTACGGAAAACTGGATGACTCAGGCTACCCCCCCAATATGTCTTCGATGCCGGAGCAAAAAAAAGTATCGTGCATACGATTACTTTGAGCCGGACTATTCCGATCCTGTTTTTCTCGAGAAGGTAGATGAATTTGTACGGGTGATGGCCGAACGCTACGACGGCAATCCCAATATCGCATTTGTCGATATCGGCCATTTTGGCATGTGGGGAGAAGGCCATACAGTCATCACCTCGCCGGTGCATGGTAAAACATGGGATATCGAAACCAAAAAAAAGATTATCGATATCTATTGCAAGCACTTTAAAAAAACCAGATTGTGTATCTCCGATGATTTTGTGGGGGGGACTCTGAACCGGGCAGCCGTTTCGCTATCTCTGATTATGCCTTTTCAAGAGGAGTAACGATGCGTGACGACAGTATTTTAGTGCAAAAAGCTCCAAGACAGTGGTTTCACAGTGAAATGGCCCAGCTTTTCTGGCCAACAATGCCAGTGATCCTGGAGCACGAACATTACGAAGGGTCAAAAAAAGAGAGGTAGCTGGAATAAAGACCTGCTTCTGCAGTCTATTGAAGATTACCATGCTTCTTATATGTCGATACATACATGGCCAAGGCTTCTTCTTGAAGAAAACCGTGATGTAATTGATAAAATCAACAGGCGAATGGGATATCGCATTCATGCACAGTCGATTGCTTAATCCAAAAAAAATTAAAAAAAATGAACTGTTCCTGTTGCAATGGAACTGGCAAAACAAAGGAGTAGCACCCTGTTACCCTGGCGGCTATCCATGCTTAACATTAAAAGACGATAAAGGGGGGTATTGTATCGGTTATGGTTGAATCTGATTTTAATGTAAAATCAATGCCCCCCCTGCAGAAGAAGGCAAGGCCCCCCCTGTCTGCAAAATCACTTCCGGATTTATTGTTGCCAAACAGATGGATGATCCGAAAGGGCCATTTTTCAGGACCTGTAAGCCGGGTGTATATGATGTCTATATCTCGGTAGGTAAACTCGACGGAACCCCCAGAACTGGAACTGCCCTATCACAATGATGACGGAAAAAAAACGCTACAAAATAGGTAAAATAACATTATATGAATAATTTTAATAGTATGAATTTCAGACACAACAGCATTTTATTCGTTTTCATCCTGTTATCGGGATTAATTTTCTCCTGTACTGGGTGCAATGATGAGAATAACCCTCAGGAAAATCAGAAGGATGAAGATAATAAAGAATACCCTGTCAAATTAAACTCCATAAAAATAAGAGACCCTTTATCTTTGTAGATCACAAAACAAAGACCTACTTCCTCCACTATAATCCATATACATATAAAAATCTGCAATGCCTGTCGAGCAAAGATCTAATAAACTGGAAAAATGAGGGTTACAGCTTTACCGCTTCCGCTAATTTTTGGGGTGTAAAAGATTATTGGGCACCTGACGAATATGAATATAACGGAAAGTACTATCTGTTTGTCACTTTCAGCAACAGGGAAGGACATCGGGGGGGTACATCGGTGTTGACATCCGCTACACCCGATAAAAATTTTATCCCCCTCGTCAATGGACCGATTACACCTATAGACAAGATGGCTCTTGATGCTGCTTTATGGGTCGATGAAGAGGGGGGGCAGCCATGGATCGTATATTGCCACGAATGGTTACAGGTGACCGATGGGCGTATCCTGGCACAAAAAGTAACAAAAGATCTCACCGCGACCACCGGGGGGGATCCCATCACCCTCTTTTCGGCCAGTGAAGCGCCCTGGACAAAAGCGATCAACGCCGAAGGTGCATATGTAACTGACGCTCCTTTCCTTTACAGGGCCAAAAACAATGATTTACTGATGATTTGGTCGGGGGACAAGCAAAAATAATCACTATGCCATCGGCGTGGCACGCTCCCAGTCAGGAAAGATAGAAGGCCCGTGGGTACACGAAGAGGAGACACTTAACAATTTCAGCGGTGGACATGCAATGATATTTGAAGATCTTGAAGGTGTACTGCGGATAGCTTTCCATTCTCCCAACTCGGGCGATATGGAGCGTGCCGTCATTTATGAACTGATTGATCTGAACGGTCGTATATCTCTGGGCAACAAACTGGAATGATACAGAATTAACGCTGTAAGAGTCCCGCTTAACCTGTTACTCATCAGCAAGATGCCTATGGACTATTCTATCCAGTGGACTTATCCTAATGTAAATTAATTTCATATGAAACAGTCTATCCTTACCTTTACGTTGATACTGTTGTGCATCTCCTGTTCACAACAGGGTTCACACAACACAAAGACCGATTTAACACAATATGCCAATCCGTTTATCGGGACATCATATGTGGGACATACTCACCCCCCCGCTGCCCAAATGCCTTTTGGGATGGTGCAGGTGGGGGCCGGATACGGGAACCGACCAATGGGAGCATTGCTCAGGATACTATGCAGGCGATTCATCCATCATCGGTTTTCTCACACCCATCTGAGCGGTACAGGCTGTCCCGATATGGGGACATCATGTTGATGCCGGTAACAGGGGATGTGACCTTTTCGCGAGGTGAAAAAGAGGACCCGTCAACCGGTTATCGCTCTGCCTTTCACATGATTCCGAGGAGGCTAATCCCGGCTATTACAAAGTGTTCTTGGAGGATCATCAGATCAAGGTGGAGTTAACGGCAACAGAGAGATCAGGGTTCCATAGATACACCTACCCTGCCTCGAAAAGGCCGCTTTAGTGATTGACATGGAGCATGGGATCAATGACCGGACTGTTGAATCATCTCTACGTTTGCTGAATGATACAACGGTCATCGGAAAAAGGAGATCGACCGGATTTGTTTCCGATCATACCTGGTATTTTTATGCGGTTTTTTTTCAAAACCGGTTAAGGAGGTTTTCACCTTTACAGATGGTATAATCTCTGAAAAGAAACAGGCAGAGGGGGGGGAAAACGTAAAATTTTTCCTTCGTTTCGACACGGAGGAAGACTCTAAGCTCATGGTAAAGGTTTCGCTGTCTACGGTAAGTACCGATGGTGCCGAAAGAAATATGGAGAAAGAAATGACAGGATGGGATTTTGAGAGAGTAAGAGCGGAAGCATCTGATATTTGGAACAGCTATCTTCACAGAATCAAAGTGGTTCCACGGGATGAAGGACAGAAAATTTCGTTCTATACCGCACTGTACCATACCTTGTTGATGCCCAATATCATAACTGACACGGACGGAAGCTACCGGCTACCGGACGGCACACTAATGGAGGTCGGTGAGGAACGTTATACCAACTTCTCCCTGTGGGATACATATCGTGCAACCCATCCTTTCTATCTGCTGATGTATCCGGACAAGAATGCCGGATTTGTACAGTCGATGCTCGATCTATATCGCCAGAGGGGGGGCGTTTTATGTACCAACGAATATGGTCAGAACGAAACGTGGTGCATGATTGGAAATCACGCAGTACCAGTGGTAGCCGAGGCATATCTGAAAAATACCATTACTGAAAACAGAGAGCTTGCGGCAGAAGCCATTTTTCAGTCGCTTACCACCCCCCCTCATCCGAAATCCGACTGGGAGATGTATGACAAATATGGCTATTACCCTTTCGACCTGTTGCCGGTAGAATCGGTATCGCGAACATTGGAGCATTGTTACGATGATTATTGTGCTGCTTTGATGGCCGCATTAGTCAATGACCACGAAAAGAGGCTTTTTCAAAAACGTTCAGATAACTTTAAAACCTTTTTGACCCTTCCACAAAATTTATGAGGGGAAAAGATTCAAACGGGGAGTGGCGTACTCCTTTCGATTCTTTTTTTTATTATCACATGCTTCAACCAGTGGAGGTGATTATACAGAAGGAAATGCATGGCAGTACACCTGGCATATTCAACACGATATTCCGGCACTGTTACACCTGATGGGAAGCAAAGAATATTTTGAGAAAAAAACTCGATTCGCTTTTCTTTTTAGATATACGCTCACTTGGAGGAGGGTTCCACGATGATGTAACAGGCATGATAGGCCAGTATGCGCATGGGAATGAGCCCAGCCACCATATTGCCTATCTTTACAATTATACCGGACATCCTTATAAAACACAGGAAATTATACGGCAGGTGTTTGACAGGTTTTATCTTCCCACACGCGAAGGGCTAAGCGGGAACGATGACTGCGGACAGATGTCGGCCTGGTATATCTTTTCTGCTATCGGCTTTTACCCGGTCGATCCGGCTTCAGGAGAATATCTAATCGGGGCTCCGCAATTTCATGAGATCACACTTCTTCTGCCAAATCAGAAAACGTTCATGATGAAAGCTAAAATCTGTCCGACAGCAACAAGTATGTCCGGTCGGTGACATTAAACGGGAAACCGCTGAACTCTTTTAAAATAACCTATGAAGAAATCCAAAACGGAGGAACGCTTGAATTTGATATGACGGATACAAAAGAAAAGGCTTGTAATAGCCTTGGCATGTCGGGACATTGATCTCCCCCCCCTGCTCTTCCGATGCAATAAATTCGGCAAAACCTTAGGGGGGCATGCCGTAACATTGATCTCTCCCACCTGTCTTTCACAAGACACTATTGCCGGGAAGGGACAGATTCTGGGACGACCTGCAAAATTCGGGAAAAATTAACAGGACAAATGATTCAGTAATTCGGAAATGGAAAAAAATTTATTGGGAATAGATATTGGAGGCACCAAAACAGCGGTTATTTACGCAAAGGAATCTTCAGGAAATATTCATATTGCCGGGAAAAAAAGCTTTTCAAACATCTACAGTTGATAAAACACTCGACAATATTTTTCTGCATCTGCAAGATATAATGAGAGAAAATAATCTGGGACAACATAATACCCACGCCATAGGCATCAGCTGCGGCGGTCCGCTGAACAGCGAAGAGGGTATCATCATGTCTCCTCCCAATTTACCGGGATGGGAAATAATTCACCTCGATAAAATGATCTCAGAACAATTTGGGATCCCTTGCGCGATACAAAACGATGCCAACGCCTCGGCACTTGCTGAATGGCAATTTGGGGGGGCAGGCAGAGGTACAAAGAATATGATATTTCTAACTTTCGGCACCGGATTGGGGGGGCCGGAATAATCCTTAACGGCCAGCTATACAGCGGAACAAATGACAATGCTGGCGAAGTGGGACATATCCGGTTATCGGACTTCGGACCTGTCGGTTATGGGAAAGCAGGCTCCTTCGAAGGATTTGCAAGTGGAGGTGGAATTGCCCAACTTGCAAAATGGCACTGTTGGAAAATATCAAATGGGCAGATCCGTACAATGGTGCCCCCCGTGGCGAAATAGACAGGGTTTCAGCCAAGATGGTCGCCGAACAGGCACAAAAAGGCGACCCGCTGGCATTGGAAATAATGGAGATCTCAGCTGTCTATTTAGGAAGGGGACTTTCCATACTGATCGATATTCTTAATCCAGATTGTATTGTTCTGGGGGGGAGTATCTATGCCAGAAACGTGTCTCTTTTCTTACCAGTCATGGAGAAAGTGATTGCGAAAGAGGCTTTATACCTGTCCCGCAAAGTATGCCGGATTAAACCGGCTGAACTAGGAGAGAATATTGGCGATTACGCAGCCGTATCAATAGCGTCAGATATACAACCCAAAAAACCAGAAAAAAAATGATCAGAAATAGCCTCGATGAATCGCTTGTTATGCTGCAGGCCTTCATCAGTCGCCCCAACACAATAGACTCCATTAAACGTGCAGCATCGGCAATGGCTTCTGCTTTAAAAAAAAGGGAATAAAATCATCAGTTGCGGGAATGGCGGCTCATTGTGTGATGCAACCCATTTCGCAGAAGAATTGACAGGAAAATACAGAAGAGAGAGAGTGTCACTTCCGGCAATTGCGATCAATGATCCGGCTTATATTACTTGTGTAGGGAACGATTTCTCATTTGATGATATTTACTCCAGATATGTTGAAGGTGTCGGTCGGAATGGTGATGTGCTTCTTGCCATCAGCACCAGCGGAAACTCCAAAACATTATTCAGGCAGCCGATGCTGCAAGAAAAAAAAGACATGATTGTTGTTGGGCTTACCTGCGAGAGTGACAATGCACTTAGTGTAAAATCAGATATTGCCATCTGCACCCCCCCCTTTCCGAATTCTCTGACAGAATTCAGGAAATACACATCAAGGTGATTCATATTCTTATACAATCAATTGAATATTATTTAAATAACAGATAAATATATTAAATCAGATGAACACTTTTAATAATCAGGAGACCGGCACTAATCTTTCTATGAGGAAACTGTTACCGGTAATGTCCGGCTTTTCATCATGGGATTTGTCGATTTAATAGGGATTGCCATTAATTATGTGAAAAGCGACCTGGCTCTCACAGATTCCCTGGTGAATTTAATCTCTTTTTCATGTTTTTTTCTGGTTTTTTTGTGTTATCTATCCCAACAGGCCATTTAATGTGCCGAATTGGACGGAAAAAAACGGTCCAGATCAGTTTTGCTTTTACTTTTGCAGGCTTACTAATTCCTGTTATATCATATAGTTTTACAACTGTACTAATTGCCTTCGGGCTGATTGGAATAGGGAACACCATGATTCAGGTAGCTTTAAACCCTTTGGTTACAAATGTTGTTTCAAAAGAGAAAGTTACCGGGGCCCTGACATTGGGACAGTTTATCAAGGCAATATCCTCTCTTTCGGGACCAATTATTGTCTCCTGGCTTGCATCTGCATTCTTCGATTGGAAATATATTTTCCTGCCTATGCAATGGTAACACTCATCACCGCAATATGGCTATGGACCACATCCATCGATGAGGGGAAAAGAAAAACGAAGGAACAACTCTCCTTCCTGAAAACATTATCTCTTTTAAAGAATAAAAAGTTATTGGCCTTTTTTTATCGGGATAGTGGTGCTGGTAGGGGGGGTAGATGTCGGATTAAATACCACACTCCCTAAATATCTGATAGAAAAACCAGCATACCCCCTTCATAAAGCAATCTTGGGAAACAGTGTCTATTTCCTGGTGCGTACAATAGGGGGGGCTTTTACAGGTGGCCTGTTGTTGATGAAGCATTCGGAGCGCACTTTTTTTCAAGTATAGTGTAATAATAGCTTTTCTGGGATTTATAGGAATTTTGGTTTTCAACTCAGTTTCCGGAATAATGGCCGCTCTGGTTGTTTTGGAATAGGCTATGCCAATCTTTTTTTCTATTATCTTTGCACTATCGATGAAGCTTCTGCCTGAAAGAGCAGACGAAATCTCTTCGTTGCTGATTGTAGG
>JMBX01000120.1_pt1 | contig 20083 bp, 28 predicted proteins | sample 616521 | NCBI WGS metagenome assembly JMBX01 (sample SAMN02727906, study PRJNA239997) | anaerobic digester metagenome | biome: anaerobic digester; isolation source: mesophilic anaerobic digester inoculated with municipal waste water sludge... | place: Germany: Bielefeld University, CeBiTec ...
CGATTTGTGTATGCCCGCGCCAAATCGGTAATACTAATGCAGACCGAAGTAAGGTGGTGACTGCGAATGAAGTATTTACCCTGGGGGGGTTTGGCGATCTTGCTGGCCGCTGTGGCGCTGTGGGGGGGTGTTTGGGCCAATCTTCCGGCGAAACAATTGGAACGGTGAATATCGCGCGGGTAGTGGATGAAAGCGCGCGGGCCCAGGAACTCAACCAGCTCTTGAGCGATCGTTACGATGAATTGATTGCGGAATTCGACTTAGAATCGGAGGCGGAGGAAGGGGGGGATACGGAACGGGCCGACCGCGAGCGGCAGGCCTACACTCAGTACCTCGCTTATCGGCAGGAGCTGGAGGTAAAATTTCAGGCCGAGGTGGAGAAGGCGGTCCAGGAGGTAGCCCGGGCGAAAAAAGTAACGGTGGTTGTTGATGATGATGTGGTTCGCTTCGGCGGAAGCGACTTAAGCGATGAAGTAATTAAACGGTTGAAATAGTAGAAGGGGGGTGCCGCCGGGGGGGCCTTTGCAAATCCACTAACTCCCATGTGCCAAAGGCAGGTAATCCTTTGTGCCGCAGCGAATACAAATGCATTAGAAAAGAAGGGAAAGGTATGCCCATGTTGAAAAAAAACCTCTGGTTTAATCGGCTTGTTAACAATCATACTTTTACTATTTGTGGCTCCGCTCGCCTTAGGGGCGGATCGGGTGCTGCTCATGCCCACTGCCGATGTGAGCGGTACTCCGCTTGAATTGGAATATAGTTATTATCGCGGGCAGAGCATTGTAGATTTAACGGCAGGGCTGTATCCGGGTTTTAAGGTGGGAATTCGGCAAGAATTCAATGGCAGTTTTTCCGCCACCGCTAAAGTGGCAGTTTTGACAGAAGATGCCAAGCGCCCGGGGGCTTGCTTTAGGGGGCGAGTTGTCAACGGCAGGCCAGCATGTTTATGCCGTTTTCAGCAAGCAGTTGGGCAGGCCGGATTTGAGGGGCCATGCCGGTTTGGGCACGGGCCGCTACAGCCGGGGGGTATGGCCGGTGTGACTTTACTGCTGAACCCGGTAATGGTGAAATCGAAGCAGGGGGGGCTTGCCTTTCCCGCCACGACTTTAGGGGGGGCGGAATACGATGGCGCGGGAATTAACGCCGGCCTTGCCCTGCAGTTCAGCCGGAATTCGGGGGGGTTATCTGCCTTAACCGGCGGGAGCGGCCTCGGATTTGGTTTCAACTATAGAACGGAGTTCTAATTTTTCGCGGTAGGTGGGGGGTGCGTTAGGGGGGGTGAAAATTTTTGACCGTTATTTGATGCGCGAGTTTTCGGGGGGGCCCTTTCTCTTTTGTGTATTTGGTTTTACAGTGGTCCTGCTCAGCGGCCTTTTATTTCAATTGACAGATCTCATCTTTGTTAATGAAGTGGCAGTGCTCACAGTGAGCAAACTGCTCTTTTACGGGATACCGGAAGCGGCCGTATCTACGCTGCCTATTGCCACTCTTTTCGCTACGCTGCTCGCGGTGGGACGCCTCGTGCAGGATAATGAAATGACTGTTTTGCGGGCCAGCGGAGTTTCTTACCCGCGCTTGATTATACCTATTTTAATCTTGGGGGGGCTGGTGGTGAGTGCGGTTACATTCTGGGCGTCTGAGCGCATTGTCCCCCGCGGCCAACCACAGGTTCGAAAACATCGTACGCCAGATTATTTTTTTTCCGAAGGGGTGCCCATTGTAGACGAGAGAGTGTTTTTCAGCGGCGGCGAGGATCGTTATTTTTATATTGAGGAAGTGCAGCGCAAAACCAATGAGCTGAAGAACATTTTGGTTTGGGAAGTGGGCGGCAGGGGGGGCTTTCCCCGGGTGATCAGCGCTAAAACAGGCATTTTGAGGACAATAGATGGGTCTTGTTTGATGGCGTTGCCAGGAGCTTGACGAGGAAGGTTTTGTTGAATTTGAAAGCAAATTTCAGCGCATGGAGATCATCACGGAAGAGCCGGGCGAAGTCTATTTAGGTAACCAACGCACAGTATCGGAGATGAACCGCAAAGAATTGGCCCAATATATTGAGCGTTTTCAGCGCGGCGGTTTAAAGGTGCGCTCCTTTGTGGTGGATTACCACATGAAGTTGGCCCTGCCCATGGCCTGTTTTGTACTGGCCTTGTTCGGCGCACCCTTGGCTTTAAGAAGCAAAGGCGGGCGCTCCTTCGGTATTGTCGCCAGTTTGGTCATTTTGCTTTTTTTATTATGTGGCAATATCAGTTTCTCGCTCTTTGGGTTTGAATGAGGTGCTGCCGCCCGTTGTCTCTGCCTGGATGGTCAACACCCTGTTTGCCTTAGCCGGGTTCGCGCTACTGGCTGAAGCGGATCGATTGCGCTAAGACCGGGGGGGAGGGGGGGCTCTCATGGCTGTTACAAAGAAAAGGCGAACCGCTTTCTACTCATGGCCTGCTTGGCTTTATTTTGCTTATTACCGCCTCCGTTCAAGCTGCGGCGCCGGAGCAGCGCGCCCACATTTCGGCCGCGGAGTCCGGCTCTTTTGATCTTGAGGCGCGGACGTTTTTTGGCCGCGGCGATGTGGAGTTAATTTATGATGATGTTACTTTACGGGGCGATGAGTTGTATATCGACTTGGCTTCGGGCGAACTGCGGCTTACGGGAAATGTACTGTTCAGCCAGGATGGGCAGGAAATTTGGGGGGGCGATTTTTTTAACTTATAATCTGGAAACGGGCGAAGGCTCCTTTACGGAGGCGCACAGTGAGGTTGAGCTTGCGGAAAAGACCGGTATAATCTTTGTTACCGGCAGTTCTGTACAGCTGACGGACCGGGCCTATCAGGTGGCGGATGCCCAATTTACCACCTGTGATTTGGAAAACAGCCATTACCACGTGGAAGCTAAGGAATTGGAACTTTTGGTGGGCGAAAAAGTGATTATTCGCAGAGTGACCTATTATGAAGGAAAGATTCCCCCTTTTCTACTGGCCCTATCTGGCCATCCCCCCTGGATACGGATGAGGAAGAACGGTTCTTTTCTCTGCCCGTCTTTGGTTTTAGTGAGCGGGAAGGGTATTTCATGAAAAACACCTTCAATTATCAGCTTAACCCGGGCCATTACGGGAACATTTATGTGGATTTGTTCAGTAAGCTGGGGGGGTGGCAGCAGGCATTCGGCATAATTATGCCCTCAACGACTGGGGGGGCGATGGTTCTCTATACTTTTACCGCCTGCCCCCCCACGCAGCAAGCCCCCCCATTTGAAGGCGGCCTGGAAGCATAAGGTTGACCGTAAAAAGTGGGTTTTCAATACGGACACAACCTACGAAGACTCGTGGACGGGCAAATCTTTAAATTCAAAGAGTACTGTGAAAATTACCCTGCCTAAACTCAGCGCGGAGGGTGCCCTGACCTACAAAAATACTCCGGAAAAAAAAGGGAAAGGGAGTTTCTGGAGTACTCCGGCCGCTGGCAGCAGACGCTCACTGACAACTGGCGGCTTAATCTGCAGGGAAATGGACGGAGCGCTTAAAAGACGAAGAACGCCTTAAACTTTTGAATTACCTGGGGGGGGAGGCAATTTACAGGCGGGACAAGCATACTTTGACACTAGCGGTGGAACAGCAGTATAACCCCCCGATCTGCTCACCACTGATAAATCCCTTTCTTGGCGCACTGTGCAGCGCCTGCCCGAGCTGAAATGGGAAGTGAGCGATTTAGGCTTCAATAAACTGCCCCCCTCAGCTCTCAATTGCAGGTGGGCCGCTACGGAGAAAGGCCTTCACTGCTAAAAAAAAGATAGGGTTTTAGGCCAATTAGCTCTGGGCTCCAAAACGTGGCGCCCCCCCACAGACAGCCTAAGCATTACGTATCGGGGGGGAGATGGGGGGGCGCGGCCTTCTACAGCGGCGGGGGGGATAAGCAGAGCTGGCTGTACGGGCGGATTGCGCTCAATCAAAGGCTGGCCAGGGGTCTAACGCTGAATACCACTTATACTCAGCGCGAAATATGGGGGAAATCGGCCTTTCGTTTTGATGAGAAAAGCCCTTACAGGCGGTGACTGCGCGTCTTAGCTACAGTCAGCCCACTTGGAGTGCGAGCATCAACGGCGGCTATAACTTGAAGACAAAGAGTTACGATTTGTTAAATGCGCACGGATCCTGGCAGCCCAATGGAAATTGGAATTTATCATTGTCGGTGTATCACGACTTGGATTCGAAGACGCTGCGCAATGTCGTGCCTATGCTGGATTATAAAGCGGGCGAGACGCGCTTGAAAATCGGGGCAAATTATTCAGCGTCTAAAAAGGTTTTCGAGCGCATTGACGGCCGGTTTGCCCTACCCCCTCGGTGAGACTTGGCAGATCGGTTATACTGTGAGTTATAAGCCTCCGCAGCAATCTTTCTCGCAGAGCCAATTCACTGTTACCAAGGATCTGCACTGCCGCACCCTGAGTGCGGCCTATGACCACGTACAAAAACGAGTCGCTCTGCAATACACCATTAAGGCCTTTCCCACCCTACCCATCGGTTGGGATTCTGCGAGCGGCTTAGAGCTGTTTAAGTTTGATGATATTGCCGATTTAGTGGGTGAAGGGGAGTGACGGGCTGAGCGCTAAAAAGAAAGGTCTTACTTTGCTTTGTGTTATTCTTATCGGCGCCGGGCTGTATTTCGCCTCCCGCTCTCTGCGGGCACCCGGTTCAACTTCCCCCCGCTGAGCCACCCGGTGTGCAATTTGTGGAGACCAAATTGGTGGGCCGCAAAGGGGGGGGAAAGGCAGTGGGGAGATATTGACCAAATCGGTGCTGCAGCAGGACGATCTGGTCATCATCAGGGATATGGAAAAGATCATCATTTTCCAAGATGAAAAGCCTCATTTAGATGTTCTGGCCCAGGAGGCACTCTGGAGGCGCAAGAAAGACACACTTACGCTGCAGGGCGGTGTGGAGGTGCAGGGCCGGACGGAAGAGTTTGGCTGCGCAGCGATGTACTGATTCACTCCGGGGGGGCCGATTCGACTCTAACCTCACCGGGGGGGCCGGTGCAGATGCGCTGGGGCGGCCTAAGGATCGGTGCGGATGAGATGATCTATGAATCAGAATCGGGGGCTTTTGCATCTTCTGGGCGGCGTTGTCATTGAAGACGGTGAATTAAAGTGGGGGTTTAAAGCGGGCCGTATACGATTTAAACCGGGATATTTTGGATTTTTATGGGCACATAGTGTTAGAAACGGAGGCAGAGGCAGGCGATGAGGAAAAATAGGATACTGGGCCTGGCGGCGGTTATTTTTCTTGTGGCGGGGGGGCGGGTTTAAGCATGGCCGCCGGTCAAAAAGGCGTTTTGAACATTACCGGCGTGCCGGAGGATGTGGCCGCGGGCCGCTACGATCCGGAAGAAGGGCTTTTTTATGCTGATGTAAGCGATTTGGCGGAGGCCTTAATTGAAGTCAAATTCGAAGAGGTGCGCATCAGCGGCAAAGAAATGGAGTGGCGGACTAAGGACAATTATCTGATTTTAGGCAGTCTGCCCGGCTGGAAAAGGATGATTTCGAACTGACGGCTGATCTGGTGGAGTATTTCGGTGATGAGAAACGGCTGCACGCCCGGGGGCGGAGTGGTGGTTACTACAGAAGATGCCACCGTTTATGCCGATCAGCTTGCCTATGATGAAAAGACCGATGAGGCTCTGTTTACGGGTGGCGTAAAGGTGGTCTTTGATGACGGCACGCTGCGGGGGGGCGAGAAATTCTTGATGGTTATGGAAAAAGTGAGCTGCGTTTCTTCGGCGCCTTTCAGGGCGAATTTGAAGTAGATAGTAATTAATGACAATATTAGCGGGCATTACCACTTAAACCCCAGCTAGGGCCTATGTTATAATTAGGGCACCGGGTGAGGAGGAAGTGTAATGCTCTCTTTTTTTTCATGACGGCTTTTATAAAGATCTGATCATCTTATTACTGGTAACGATTGTTCTGGGCGCGGTGTTTTCCCAGGGCATCGCATGGGCTATCGATCTTTATTTTGGCGACACCCTCGATGGTATGATCGGCGAATACGGAGAATACGACCTTGTGCTCCATATTCGGGAGGAGGCGAAAGAGGCGGCCCTGCGCGAGCTGGAACGCATAGGCGAGCAGTCTTTTCCCGGGTATCGGCTTAATCAGACGCTGACAATTGCGGGACAGGCTAATTTTTTTTCTTTGGGCTGCCTGAAAAATATAGGACAAAAGAGGTTTTGGAAAGCCTAACCTCTTATTTTGGCGCGGTTCCGGGTTTGAACGGCTATTCTTTAATGGTCGAGCCCAGTGTCTTAATTCGGGGGGGTGTCCATCCGGGAGTGCGCCAAGAACTGCTGGAGCAGGTAGATGCCGTTTCCGGGGGGGTAAAGTTCGTTGTCCGCGACGGGACAAATTTAGTTGCGGTGCTCGAGCGCGATGAGGCGACACCTCAAGTCACCGCGGCAATTGAAGATATTCTCGGGCAGTATCAAATCTTAGAATTGCGTTTTCCCATGGGGGGGTTTGAAATCGACACTCACAAATTAGGCGAGCAGGCGCTCGCTCTTTTGCGCGGTCGGACTAAGGGTGGGCGTACCAGCTTTACCAATGTCACATCTGCCGAATATGGCGAGGATTTAGATGCCTTTTTGACCACGCTTGTGGAAATGCGGGACTTTCTGACCAGCTACGCTTCTCAAGTCAGGATTCAAGCGGAACCGGGCGTGCATTTAGCTGTGGGGGGGGAATTGATTGTCATTGGGGGGGCGGGAGGGGGGGAGGAATTTCCCGAACCGGTGGTTGTTGAAGTGACCGGGGGGGTCTACGGAAACGTGGGCGAAGGAATGATTGTGCAGGGAGCACCTGTCCATTCCACCGATAAACTTGTGAGGCCCGGACGCCGCTATCTTTCCGAACAGGAACAGGGCGATTATGTGGGCGAAGTTGAAATTGAAAACGAGCGTTACCGCTTGGCCTACGCCATTGAAGAGAGCCTCCGTTTGTTGGAGGAGCTAGAAGCACTGTCAGTCCAGGCCAGTACGGCAGTTGATAACGCCGATGCGGTGCTAATTACCTTCCAAGAAGCCCTAATGCAGCTGGAAGTTCTGCAGGTGCAGCTGCGCCAGCTCAGTGAAGGATCATTGAGGATGAAAACAAATCTTCCGGGGAACAGTTTCTGGTAACCTTATTGTTAAACGGCCTGTTCCAGACTTTGGCGCAAACGGCAATTGCCAGCGGCGAAGGGTCGATAGATTCGCTGGAAAACCTAGATATTGAGGCCATGCGCTCCAGCCTAAATGGGATCAGCAGCCAGATTGCCAATGTGCAGGAAATTGACGTTACCGCGATTATTCAACAGATTGGCTTTGTCAGAGATACTCTACCGATCTGCGCGATGAGGAAATCGGCCAATCCATCCGTCTGATCAATACCTATTTGGGCGGGCAGGTTATTCCCGGTGAACGCATTCAGATTCTGGTGGAGGGCGAACGGGCGGATGAAAAGGGCCTGGAGCGAATGCTGCGCGAAGAGTTGGAAAACCCCTATTTGCATACCTACTCCACCTCGGTGGGGGGGATGATCCCCCCCAATGCCAGAGGCGAGATCTTCAGGATCTTAAAGGAAGTGCGCTCCATTGTGGCAGGGCTCCTTTCTATTATTTTTACCATCGTTGTCCTCGTTCTGGACCATGCCACGGTTTTCAGTACTCTTAAGTATCTGCGTTCCTGCGAAAAGCCCGCCAACAGCCGCCTGGGGGCGTTTTTTTTCGACCCGGCTTACTTCTTGGGGGCGGCGGTGGGCGCTATTATCCTAACGGCCGTTTATTACCTCAGCCGCGCCCAAATTCCCTATGTGGGCCTTGGGGGGGCATTGCCCTGTGTGGGCTGGTTTTAGGGGGGGTCCTCGTTGTCATTCTTGCGGAGCGTTTCAGCCCTGTGGATCGTATGGAACTTATGGCGGGGGGGCAGTCCTTGGGCCTTTCTAACGTGCAGATTATGCGGGAAGTAGTCATCCCTCCCGGCAGGCCCGGTTTATTGAACCTGCTTAACCGGTGGAAGCAGCAATTTTAAAGGAGGTGCTCTTTATGCTGGAAATAAAGAATTTGCATAAACATTATGGGAAAGTAGCCGCCTTGGACGGCGTGGATCTGACAGTTGCCAAAGGTGAAACGGTAGTTGTCATGGGCTTCCGGCTGCGGGAAATCTACTCTGATTCGCTGTGTAAATCGTTTGACAGAACCGGATCGGGGGGGCTCAGTCACTTTTGCCGGCCGAGATGTTTTGCGCCTAAACAATGGGGGGGAACTGCAAGACTTAAGGCGCAGCGTGGGTTTGTCTTTCAGCAGTTCAATTTGATCAATAGGCTCACTGTCCTAGAAAACGTGATGTTCCACCTTGTCTTGGGCGGGATGGATCGGGAAGAAGCGGCTGCAAGGGCCGAAGCCGCCTTAGGCAAAGTGGGGCTCAGTTCAACCAAGGGGGCGCAGGCCCGATGAATTAAGCGGCGGGCAGCAGCAGCGGGTGGGAATTGCCCGGGCTTTGGTGACCAACCCCCCCAATTGATGCTGTGGGACGAACCGACCGCATCTTTGGATCCCATTTTGGTCGGCGAGGTTTTGGAAGTGATGGAGGAATTGGTCAAAACAACGGGTACCACCATGGTTATTGTCACCCACGAGGTTTCCTTTGCCCTGCGTGTTGCCGATCGGGTGGTGTTTATGGATCGGGGCAGAATTGTGGAAGAAGGGGGGGCACACCCCGGAAAGTTTTGGAGGAGCCTCGCTCTGAGATTGCCCGGTTGTACCGCAAGCTTTTAGTAAGCTGAGGCGTGAAAAGAGGAAAAGCGGAATAGATGAAGAAAACAAACAGAGCCGAGTAATCTCGGCTCGCTTGATATGGAGGGGAGAGCATTCAATTGTCAGAGGAACTGCTAAGCCAAATCCGTGGCCTCACCCTGCAGAACGGGGGGAGGAATCGGCCATGTCTCCTAAAATAATGATCATTGGCAGTGACAATACCAGTGATCGTTTCGGCGCGGCCTTGGCCCGGGAAATTCTGGCCCTTAATCCGGAAACGTCCCTGGTAGGCGTGGGCGGGCCTTTGATTAGTGCTGCCGGGGGTTGAACTTTTATACGATATTTCTGATATGGCCAGCCTGGGTGTTTTTCAATCGATTCGGGGTTCTCAGGTTGTTAAACGTTTGCTTAAACGGGTTGCGCAGGCCATGGACGATCAAAAACCCGATTTGGTGATCCAAATCGGCCTGCCCTTTTTCGAATTTCGCCTTTTGGAAATAGCCCGCGCCAAGGATATCCCCCGTTTTCTATTATTATACGCCTTTCAGCCGCGGCCTCTCAGGTGTGAAACAGGCAACTTCTCGCAGGTAGTGAATAAGGTGTTGGCAATGAGTCGTTTTGAGGCTGAATTATGTGAAGAAATCGGGGTGGAGGCTGAATTTGTGGGCCATCCCCCCCTCAACGATTTGGCCGATTTTTCGCTCACACCCGAACAGGCCCGAAAAGAGTTGGGGGGGCTCCAAGCCGCAGATGGGCGTGTCATAGCCGTTTTACCCGGTTCAAGGGAAGCGGAAGTTAGAAACGTTCTGCCCACCGTGCTGAAATCGTTGAGCAGGGTTGTGGAACAGGAGCCTGATTTAGAAATCATAGTTTCATTGGCGCCCACAATCAGCGCGGGCTCTCTGGAACGGATTGTGAAAAATGCGGTTGTGAGCGGGTAAGGATAGAAAAGGGTATTTATACCGTTTTGCGTGCGGCCGATTTGGCCATCACTTCTGTTGGTACCGCTTCGCTGGAGGCCTCTTTGCTGGGCATTCCCTCGCTAGCCGTTTACCGCGTACCCGGAACAACGTATTTGTGGACAGATTATTGGATCGCCGTCCACATCTGACCATAACCAATAATATTTTGCGAAAGACTGTAATACCCGAATACGTACAGAGCGATTTTGGCATTGCAAAAATAGCGGAGGCCATCGAGCATCTGCTCAATGATGGGCAATCCAGGCAGGCGATGCTGGCTGAGTTTAGCAATTTCAAAGCCGAACTGGGTGGGCCGGGCTCAATTAGAAGGGCGGCCGGCGCTGTTTTGCAGATGATTGGATGTGTGAAAGATGGAACTGTATGCTGAAGGCCTTTGTAAACGCTATGGGAAACGGACAGTTGTGGACGATGTCAGTTTTAAGGTGCGGCGCGGCGAAATTGTGGGTTTATTAGGCCCGAACGGTGCCGGCAAGACCACCATGTTCATCATGATTGTGGGCTGATCAAACCGGATGGGGGCAGCATTTATTTAGACGGCCGCGAGATCACCCGCTTACCCATGTATCAAAGGACGCGCCTGGGATTGGGCTACCTACCCCAGGAACCCTCTATTTTTCGAAAATTGACGGTTGAAGACAATTTAAGGGCAGTGCTTGAACTGCGTTCTCTGCCCCCCGCTCGGTACAAGATGAAAACTAGAGGAATTGCTGGCGGAATTCAATTTAGAAGAAGTGCGCTCGCAGCGGGGCAATCAGCTGTCCGGTGGGGAACGGCGGAGAACGGAGATAGCCAGGGCGCTGGCTTTGGACCCTGCCTTTTTGTTTTTGGATGAACCCTTCGCGGGGGATCGATCCCATTGCGGTGGCGGAGATTCAAGAAATGGTGGCTCGCCTCCGCTCGCGCAACCTAGGTGTGATCATTACCGATCACAATGTGCGCGAAACGCTGCGCACCACCGATCGGGCTTACATCCTCCATTTGGGCAAAGTATTGATTTCGGGCACCACTGAGGAATTGGCGGCGAATCCTTTGGCCCGCCAGCACTATTTGGGCAGCAGTTTCACCCTTTAAACAGTTTGTGAAGATGTGGGGAAGAAGGTGACAGGCCATGTACGGTTCAATCCTGATTTTAACCCTGGTCGTGGTAGGCGGGGTCATCGCCTATATCGGCGATCGTTTGGGAATGAATGTCGGCCGTAAAAAGCTGACGCTGTTCGGCCTGCGCCCAAAACATACCAGCATGCTCGTTACCATTGTGACGGGCGTTTTAATCGCGGGCGCTTCGATCGGGGTTTTAGCCATTGCTTCCCAAGATGTGCGCACCGCCTTATTCAGGATGAAGCAGATCCAGGCCGATTTGCAGGATCTGCAGTCCGATTTCGCCGAAATGAGATGGCAAAGAGATCTTGCCCAAGAGGAGCTGCTGCAGGCCGAGGAAGAAGTCAAGCTGCAGAAAGATTCTCTCTCGGAGATGACCGCCTATATCGACGTTCTCAGTAAAGAAGCGGGCCTTTTGGAAACTGAAGTGGCCGAGTTGGAAGAAAGCGTGCAGATGATGCGCGAGACTACGCGCTTGTTTCCACCGCCTTTTGGCAGATTAGAAGTGCTGACATAGCATTTAATGCCAGCGAGGTAATTCTGACCACAGTTCTCAAGAAGGGCCTCAGCAGGGAGCAGATCCAGGCCCAGTTGGAAGATTTTATGTATCAGGTTGATGACGTTGCCTATCGGCGCAGCGCGCGGGCTTCGGAACCGGGAAACTACCGGGCGATTTTCGTGCATGCGGGGTGCTGGAGTTTGCCGCGGAGGACGCTCTGCTCACTAACGGCGATGTGATTGTCCGGGCGGTAAGTGAGAGCAACACAATTCCCGGCGTGCCCGTAGTGGTCTACTTAGAAAGCTATCCGGATGGCATGATTTTTTTCCAAGGGTACTGTTTTAGCCAGCAGCCAGTGGGATCCGGCGAGCGGCATCGAAATTGACCGGGTCATTTTGCAGATCCTCAAGCAGGCGAACAACAGGGCCTTGGATGCGGGAGTGTCCTTGAGCCGCGAATGGCGCGATGCCGTTTTGCTGCCCGGGGGACGATTTTCTTAATGCCCTTTATGCGGCGCCGGATATAAAAGAAGCGGTTACAATCAAGTTGATCGTTGCAAAGATACCTGGCGCTCAAATACACCGGTGGAGCTTTATTTAGCCTCGAGACAAATTCTCCATAAAATGTAATTATGGTTTATGCAGGGTTTTTCGACTTATTGTGGAAAATTGTTATCGTCAAAACTAATGTTTTGTGCTACAATCACTTCGGATGATCGTTTTCGATCCGGTCGAAAACAGGTTGAGTGCGCTCTTATTTCGAAAAAGATTAGTGTTTGAGAAGGATTTGACGGAAAAGTATAGAATAAAAATCATAATGTAAGCAACTAATTTCAGCAGCTGCAAGGTTCGGTCGGTAGGAAAGGAGGTGCCTAGGGTTTCCGCCAGCCGGAGGCGCTGAAAGATGAATTACGCCTTGTCCGTTGGCAGGTGAGGGAACAAGGAAACTCATTGAAAAATGGGCGAGGGGTTTTCATCGGTATAAGACATAAAAGAAGAAACAAGTGAAACCAAGGGGGTAAAATGAATATGAAATTAAGAAAGCTAGCGTTGGTATTAGTCATTGTTCTTTTGGCTAGTACGTTAGCACCGGCTTTAGCTAAGAGTCCTTTCGCCGATGTCCCTGCAGACCACTGGGCGTATGACTCGATAGTTGAACTAGCCGCTGCAGGTTTGATTGAAGGGTATCCCGATGGCACATACGGCGGTGCCCGCATGATGACTCGTTACGAAGCAGCTATGGTGTTTGCCAGGGCGCTTGCTCGTCTCGAGAGCCGTATGGACATTCTTCCGGAACTTGATCGGGTAAAGGCTGAACTGGCCGCGGAAATCAAGGCCACGCTGCCTGTCGCAGAAGCTCCGGTAGAAACCAAAGTCGTTGAAAAAGTGATCATCGACAGAGATGTTAATGACGAAGCTTTGGCTCGCATTCGGGCCACCGAAATCGCCGCCGAGGCACTGGAAGGCGACATCGCGTATGTTGAGAACAGAGTGCTTGGCTTGGTGGACGGTATCCGTTATGACATTAACATGCTGCAAGAACAGGTAGACGGTCTGGAAATACCTTCCCTCGATGAGGTTGAGGCCCTGATCGCCGAGCAAATTGAAGAGGCCCTTCTAGCGGGTGCTCAAGAAGTAGTTCATGAGACTACGGTCATTGAGAGAGTGGTAGTTACAGATCCCGAACTCACCGAAGAAGACGTTGAGTTGATTGCTGAAGAGCTTATCACCAAGCGGCTGCAGAATTATTCGCGGTTCATCATGGATGTTCTCGCAGCTGACGTCGAAGAGCTCAACAAGCGCATCGATGCTCTGGAAGCTGCCCAGGCAGACCTGGCCAGCAAAGATGAGTTGGCCGCAGTTGAAGCGGACGTTGCCGCTGTTATGTCAGACGTAGATGCAGTCAAAGCTGACGTCAAGGATCTGCAGAAGGTCAGAATTGGCGGAACGCTTTCCTTGGGTGGAAAATATGCGGCGCCTGAAGCCGGAGAGCCCAAAGAATATAGCTTTAACTCAAATGCGACCCTCAACCTAAACATTAAAGCATCCGATACGGTTGGCGTCAAAGCCACTTTCGGTATGGATAAGTTCGCCAATCTTGAAGGCGGTAAAGTAGCTGTCACATCAGAAGGCCCAATCAAGAGCCTGACAGTTGGTAAATGGGCCGGTGGTCGTGATGTAATTGGCATAGGCCATCCTTATGTGCTTGGAGACGCCAAGTACGATTTGGCAGGAGTTGCCGACCTTGATCTCATTGATGGATTGACTGCTAAGGCGCTGCTCGGTATGAATGGTAAAACAGGGCCGGTTGTAGCGGGATTAGCGTTCGATTATAAGTTCATTGATGAACTAGGTGTGAAAGTGGCTTTTGCCGGTCAAAAAGAGCCAATGATTACACCTGAAGCAAAAGCAGTTGGCGCAGGTATATATGGCAAGGTCGCCGGTGTAACCTACGGTGGTAACTTTGCTATGAATCTGAAGGCGCCAGAAGCGACGGAAGGGGAAAGCAGACAAAACACAGTCTTTGATGCGAATGTAGCGTTTGACGTTGGACCGCTTAAGCTAGATGGCAAGTATATCCGTCAAGCGGAAAACTTCGTCGCTACAGCGGATGTGCATGCGTTTAACTCTATCGAAGCCGGTGTCGCAACTGACTTTCTCCTTGGTATTGATTTAGGCGGGCGTTTTTACCGCAAATCAACAGGCGAAGAGGCCAATGAGGAAGTACTGAATGCATATCTGTTGACTGCTAAAAAAAAGGCTTTGAACTTGGTGGGCTACCTGTAACGGTAGATGCAAGATATGCCGGTGCTAGTGACGGGGACGACGAAGATGAAAAGGTTCACAATATCTTTGCTAAGGTAGGCTTCGAGAAGAAGGCTGATCTAGGTCTCCGCTATGGAGCCAGTGCATCGTATGAGAAGCATGTACTGGACAAGGCGAACTGGAAGGGCTTTGGAAGCTACGGCAAGGATACTGTGGCTAACTTAGCGGCCAATGTTGGTTATATACTCGACTGGCGCGGTGCCCTTGTGGATCTTGGCTACAGCGCAGGGCTGAAGATGCCCATCGTTGAAGAGGAAGATGAGTCTATCAAAGAGCTCACCCACAAGCTCAGCGTTGGCTATAACTTCACGAAAGATGTGAAACTGACTTTGGGTAGCACGATCGTTCAAACATTTGAAGAACCTGTAGAGAACGATTTCACCTACAACGCCGGTCTCACAATCAGCTTCTAAACACAGTCGTAATAAAACCCTCCCCCCCGCTTTTTGGGGAGGGTTTTTTTTACCCTCAAGACTAATACTTGATATACGAAAACTGTAGGTGAAGCGGGTGAAGCGATGATCGTTTTGGCAATAGACCCGGGCCGAGAAAAATGTGGGGGGGTGGCGGTAGTCTCTTTGGATGCGGTCCACTTTCAAAAGGTGGTGGGGGGGCGGGGGGGCGGCTTTTAGCCGAGGTCGAGTCCTTAGTAAAACAATACGGTGTGCGCCACATAATACTTGGGGACGGTACCGGGTCGCGTGAGTTTTACGAAGAAATCAAGGCATCTTTTCCGCTGTTTGCAGTAAGTATAGTAGATGAACATCTTACGACGGAAGAAGCGAGAAAGACATACTGGCAGGAGCAAAAACCCAGGGGCTGGCGACGATTTTTACCCACAACAATGCAGGTGCCACCTGAACCATACGATGATTACGTCGCCGTTATTTTGGCACGCCGTTTTCTAAAAAAAAGGAAATGGAGTTAATTCTTGAAATCGGGCTAAAATTAGAGGTTTTCTCTGGGCCTTGGAGAAATAATCCATGATCGAAATATAGCAAAGAAGAGGGGGAAAGGTTGTGCGGCGCAGAATGATAGGTCTCGTACTCGTTCTCATCAGCTGTCTCGGTCTTATGTCCGGGCCGGTTTCTGCGCGTTCTTCTGCAGGCACTGCCTTGATTACCCACGAGTGGACATATTTTGCCATTGAAGATTTGGTGCGGGATCGTGATATTCCCCCAAATGTCGGTGCCGGACGAATTGAACCGCAACCAGGGGGGGCTTTGCTTCTAGCCCGTCTATTGCAGTATTTGAGCGGAGACGAGCATCTTGAATCGCGGCGTTTTGGCTTGGCGAAAAATGTCTATTTAGATGATATGATTTTTACTTACAACCAAAGGGTTGCATCGGACAAAGCCTTAACGGAGGCCCAGGTTGAACTGCTGTATCGTTTGGTACTGGAGTTTCACCGTGAATTGGAAATCTTGGGCTATGCTATCCAAGACTTTGATCTGCTTGCCGCTGATAATTTATTGAGAAAGCGGGTGGTGTTTTGTGCGGCAGCCCCTTCTCTATTCGGAGCAGGCCCTGGCCGCGGCGCGCAAGGCGGATGAGACGGCGCGCCTAGAAAGTGAGGGTGCTTCTCAACGGAAGGTGGAGAAGGATGTAGGCGGTGCTTCCGCTTCGGAGCCGCCGAAAAATTTATGGACCGGCCAATATTCGGGGGGCTAAGTACCTTCCTCCTACCAGCAGTATTGTGGTTCGGGAAAAGGAAGAACCGGAAGAAAATCATCAAATGTTCCAATTGGGCGGGATAGAAGTAAGCGGCGGCCTAAGAGCGGGTTTCACCGCACCACATTCCGATGATGAGGAAGGAACGGCTGAAGGTGGGGGGGCGGGCTATGGAATTTCGGTGAAAATGGGCGAGTTGGCTTTAAAAACCGCAGTTGATTTAGCGGTTGAATCCTTTGTTCCTAAATCAGCCAGCACCTCGGTGGACCTCAGTCTGGATTGGGCTGATCTGTTTACGCTCAGTGCGGGTATTCGCCAGAAAGGCCTTCTTTCGGGCGAAACGAATGAAGATGGAGAAGACTTACTGCCGGTCGTGACTTCTTTGGGGGGGCTAATGGTACCTATAAAACGGGGGGGTCAGCTTCATTTGGGTATGACGCAGGAGTGGGGTAAATCACATCGAGGGGAAGGCCCGGGTTGATGAAGAGGAGCCGGGCCTAAATACAGGCTTACCTAAGAATATAGCTGAATTGGGATTGACTTATGATTTTGATGGTGATAGTTCGCTGCGCTTCAACTACAGTTTGATTGATTTCAGCAACGTGGGGCAGGGTGATGCCCACACTAAGGCGGAGGCGAAGTTTTCCATTAAGTTTTAGTTTGGAGGGGGTAATATTGAAAAAAAGTTTAGTGTTAGTGTTAGTGGCGCTATTGGTCGCGGCCCTTGTTCCGCCTGTTGTATCAGCTAATGTGACGCCGTTGGCATCGTTGGTAATGGTGGAGGAGCTGCTTTACGGTGACGCTCAGGCCGGAGCGCTCTTGGAAAGAATCGAAAAGGTTGAATTGGACATATACGGTGCGGTGCAAGAGGGTGCTGTGCTGACTCGCATTGACCGGGTGCTTTCGTTCCTGCAAAGTTCTGATGGGGGGAAGCGGCCTGCAATTACAGCTGAACTTAGCGGAATGGGGCTTCTCTGCCATAGTCAGCGGCGAACAGGCCATGTTTGCGCGCCTAGAGGCGCTGGAATCCGTTTTATATGGCGGTATTCAAACCGGTGATATTGCCAAACGGGCAGAGCGGCTGATGCTGGATATTTGGGGGGAACAAGCAAGCTGGATGTAAAGAAAGTCAGCCTGCCTGCCCAAAGTCTCGTAAAAGTGCAGCTGCTAAAAACAATCGATTCGGGCCAGGCCAAGGCAGGCTCGGAGGTTGTCTATGAGGTTGTGGAAGATGTGGTTGTGGAAAGTAGGGTCGTCATTCCCGCCGGCGTGAGAGGTATTGCAACGTTAACAGAAGTCTCTTCCGCGGGCCGGCTGGGCAAAGACGGGCGTGTGGTGGTCGATTTTGGCCGGTTGAGTTCTTTGGATGGTACCAGAATTAAACTGCGTGTGGACGAGAAGGCCACGGAAAAGAACAAGTCACTGGAACTTGCCGCCGGGGGGGCTAGTATGGCCGGGATTGTACTCTTGGGCCGGTAGGCCTTGTGGGCGGGTACTTTGTCCGGGGGGGCAAGGATGTAAAGATAGAGGCTAACGTTCCTTTCTACGTAGAAACGGAAAGGGCTTCGTCTGTTTCCGGTTTTTACTTCCGGCCCGCTGCAAATCTCTAAACAGCATCTTGGAAGTTAATGTTCCGCGAGAACCGTGGTCCGCAAGGTTCCCCGGTTCTCACTACGTATTTAGATATTCCATGAGTTGAGGTGTGGAGCAAATGAAAAAAACTGAGGATAAGCACAACCGTAGGAATACTACTGCTTTTAATAGTGGCTCCGGGTATTCCGGTCACGGCCCACGAATACTTACTGGGCGTTGGTGACATGCTGCGGATTTCGGTCTGGGGCATCCCGAGTTAACAACAGAAGTGGTAGTCCGTCCCGATGGCTATCTTACATTTCCGTTAGTAGGCGACCATTGGGCTTTGGACAAGACTGCCCGTGAATTAACGGCTGAATTGGAAGAAATTCTGGCGGACTTTGTGGTAAATCCTCAGGTTACCGTAATAGTGAGTCAGTTTCGCACGCTGCAGGTGCAGGTTCTGGGCGAAGTGAAATCCTCCGGTTATTATCAACTAAAGGCAGGTTCTAGGCTGCTTGATGTCTTGGCGTTAGCAGGCGGCCCAACGCCGGCGGCTAATTTACAGCAAGTGAGTGTGACTCGTTTCGGCCGGGACGAGCATGGATTTGAGCAGACAAAAGTGCTCCATCTGGATGTGGATGAATTTATCAGCAGCGGGAATTTACTTCATAATCCCTAATCGAAAGCGGGGGGGATCTTGTTTTTGTGCCTACTTCAGGCAGGGCCACTATTTTCGGGGGGAAGTGCGGCAGCCCACCAGCTACGATCTAAAGGGGGGGGCCTTAACATTCTCGATCTGCTTGCATTGGCGGGAGGGGGGGCACTGGAGTCCGCTGATTTGGAGCGGGTGGTGATTACCTCGCAAACGGAACAAGAGCCGTTGGAAAAAAAATTATCAATCTGCGCTCAATGCTCGCCGGGCGGGTGAAGCCGGTGGAAATCAACTCCAATGATGTGGTTTTGTACCAAAAAAACAGCAGGTGATGATTCTTGCGCAGTCCAGCGCCCGGGAATTTACGAATTGCGCAAAGAAGATACATGCCTAATAGATATTCTGGCCGAAGCGGGTGGGGGGGTGTTAACTCAAGGTGATGCGGGTGCGATTGCCATTACCCGTAAAGTAGGCGACAAGCAGGAGGTAATTACGGCAGATGCTGCCCCGGGACTTACCGGCCGAAGCGGTGGGGGGGACAACCCCCGCTTAATGCCCGATGATCTTATTTTGTGCCGGAAGGCTATCAAAACGCGCTGGTCCTGGGCCAAGTGCGCAGCCCCCGGCTCTTATCTTGTCAAAGAGCAGACCCGTATTTTGGATCTGCTGGCCCAAGCGGGCGGTGCGGCGGAGCGGGCCGGTGAAGAATTATTTTTGACCAGAGACGGCGCTGCTAAGCGCATCGAACTGCGGGCCTTAGAGCGGCTGGGTCTGCAAAATGATAGGGTCCGGCCCGGTGACGTTTTATACATACCTGAAGGACGCAACCAGGTCCTAGTATTGGGTGAAGTGCGCAGCCCCGGTTATTTTCAATTCCGGGCGGGGGGGATCGCCTCTTAGACGCGATCGGCATGGCGGGGGGGAATGACGGAGAATGCCCTGTTGGAGAAAGTCTCGCTGAGCAGGCGCACAGACGGAGAAACAGAAATTTCGCTGCTTGATTTCGGCCGGTTCATGGAGAACCGGTACCTAGCCGATAATGCACCTCTGCAGGGCGGTGACGTGATTATTGTACCCAAAGCGGAACGGGGGGCGTCATTGTGCTGGGTGAAGTTCAAGCCCCGGGGGGGTATTACAAATTTGGGCCCGATTCCGGGCTGCTCGATGCTATTATGCTGGCGGGCGGTTTTACAGAAAATGCGCAGGAAGACCGGGTGTCTTTAACGCGGCAGACAGATCGGGGGGGCGCAGAAATTGTGATGATTGATTTTACCGCTCTTGTGGACAAGCGTTACTTAGAAGATGATGCGGCTCTGCAGGATGGCGATTTAATCATTGTCCCAAAAGCGATCGCAGTGTGCTTGTTCTAGGCGAAGTACGCTCCCCCCCGGGCTATTATGTTTTCAATAAAGGGCAGCGGATGATGGACGTGATTGCCAAAGCGGGCGGTTTTACCGTCGATGCCGAACCGGGCAAAGTGGTTGTCAGCCAAGAAACTGATGAGGGGATAATCTCCGGTGCCTTTAATCTCGATCTTTCGCAGGCTGAAGCGGTAAACCCGGTACTGCGGGGAGGCGAAATCATTTCGGTGCCTAAGAGCAGCCGCATGGTGCTGGTGTTTGGTGAAGTTGCTCGCGCCGGCGCTTACACTCTGCCGGCGGAGGGCCGTTTATTGGACATCTTGGCCTTGGCGGGTGATCTCAAGACAAATCTAGGGACGGAACAGGTAGTGTTGACAAGGCAGACCGGTGCGGGAGAGCAGGTTTGGCAGGTCGCTTATGGCGAATTAATGGGGGGGGCCCAAAGCGAATACAATCTGGCTTTGCTCGGCGGTGACGTGGTTTATGTGCCCGCCTCGAGACAGCAAATTTTGGTTTGGGGGGGCAGGTTAAAAACCCCCGGTGTTTACAACTTACCAATGGGAGCCAGGGTATTAGATGCCATCGCCTTAGCCGGAGGCCCGCAGGAAAGGGCGGCTTTGGAAAACGTGGGCATCTACCGCGATGG
>JMBX01000121.1_pt1 | contig 20073 bp, 40 predicted proteins | sample 616521 | NCBI WGS metagenome assembly JMBX01 (sample SAMN02727906, study PRJNA239997) | anaerobic digester metagenome | biome: anaerobic digester; isolation source: mesophilic anaerobic digester inoculated with municipal waste water sludge... | place: Germany: Bielefeld University, CeBiTec ...
AGTAGATACCATGATTTTTCTAAAGAAGCCTTTGATTATTATATGGCATTATTTGGAATATACTTCTATAAAATTAGCTCTGGGAAACAATATATAGATTATAGAAATACTCTTATCTATATGATTAATGATATTATCTTAAAAAAAATAGATGCACCAGGAACGGACCTTTTTACATCAAAAAGGTGGCAAACAAAACTTCCCCCCCTTGCCACCTTTTGATTATTTCAGCATCAATTTTTCCAATTCTAATGGCTCTATATACTCTCCATCTTTATAAGCTCTCATGCTACCACCAGAGATTTCGTCTATTAATGCAATTCTATTATCTTCCCCCCTATTTTCCCAAATTCCAGCTTAATATCATATAGTTCAATATCCTTTTTAGCCAATTCTTCTTTTACTATACCTGAAATTTTTCTAGTAAATTCTACTAATATATCGTATTCACCAGGTTCTAATATATTTAGCATATATAGGCCTTCTTCTGTAATAGGTGGGTCGTTTCTTTTATCGTCTTTTAATGTTACTTCCACAAAGGCATCTAATTCTTGACCTTCTTCTGCATATAGGCCATATCTACGCATAAAGCTGCCTACTGCCCTATATCTACAGATAAATTCTAGGCCATGGCCAAACATTTTGGCTGGTTCTACTGTCATGGTACCTACATCTATATCTGCTTCTATATAGTGAGTAGGTATTCCTTCTTTTTTTAATATTTCAAAGAAATATTTTGTAAGACCTAAAGCAGATTTGCCAGCGCCTTTCATAGTTAATCCTACAGTATTAGCACCAGGATCAAATACTCCGCCTTCACCTGTTACGTCGTCTTTAAATTTAAATAGGTATTTTCCGTTTTCCAATTCATATACATCTTTAGTTTTTCCATTAGCTACTAATTTCATATAATCTACTCCTTTGAATTTAAATTATTCTATAAGATTTCATCTTCTTCATCTACAAATATTTCTTCACTGTTTTGTCTTACCTTTAGACTTCGCCAAATTCTTGTAATATCTTCATCTACAAATCTATGCTCTATTTCTTCTACATTAAAGTTCATAATTTTAAATACTAATTGTACAAAAAAAACCACCGCCAATGGCCATAATTAAGGTACCTATGCCAATACTGCCACCTAATAAATAACCTGCTAATAATGCCAGAGATTCTATAGAGACCTTTACAAGTCCTACAGGTTTCTTCGTTCTTTTAGTTAAGGCTATCATTAGACCATCCCTAGGACCTGAACCTAGCCCTACGCCAATATAGAGGTAAATTCCAAATCCCATTATAAAAAGCCCTAATAATATCATAAGAATAGATGGAAGGAATCCATCAAATTTTGGAATTAAATTATTTAGCATTAGAAAATCTATAAATACCCCAAAATAGCATATTGGACAATGTGCCCCCCCAACCAACTCTCTCACCCATTATAGTGTCTAATATTACAATAATAATTCCCAAAGGGTATATATTTTACCAATGGTCAAACCTGTTAAGTTCGCCAAGCCTTGATGAAAGGTATCCCAAGGTGATAGGCCTAAACCAGCATTTATAGTCATTACTATGCCTATGGCACAGACAAAAAGACCTAGATATAGTCTTAGTAATACTTGAAAGACTTTTTTTCATATTAACACCCCATTTGTAATAATGTGGTAGTGCAAGGAGAACTGTCCGAGACTGCTGATAAAGTACCTTTTTTGTCATCCTGAACGTAAGCTACCTATGTCTATTCAATGGATGTGCATAGCTGAAGGATCTCTAAACAGGATTCTTCACTGTGTTCAGAATGACTACCTATGCCTATTCCATGGGTGTGCATAGCCAATTTAGGCTTTTTCAGTGGTCTCGAACTGTCCTTTCCTTGATTTATTTCCATAGGTATGCAGAGCCTCTTGCACTAGAGATTTTACTAATATAACTATACCACTTCTACACATCCAATGGAACTAAATTTTTTTTAAAATGTTATTTAATCCAAACTGCTGGGTATCTTATATTTACATAGAATAATTTTTAGGAGGATATGTATGAAAAAAATTTAGCAAAATTACAATTATGATATTAGTCCTATCCATATCCCTAGTTGGATGTGGAAATAATAAAGAAAAAGTCAATGAAAATGGCAATTTAAATATAGTAAGTACCACTACTATTATAGGAGATGCAGTGGAAGCCATTGGTGGAGATAAAATTAACTTAGAAGTATTAATGGGACCAGGAATCGACCCTCATCTATATAAAGCCAGTGCAGGAGATATGAATAAAATGCAAAATGCAGATTTAATAATTTATAATGGACTACATTTAGAAGGGAAAATGTCTGATGTATTGGAACAAATGGAAAAGTCCAGTAAAAATACTTATGCGGCGGCAGATATAATAGATGGAAGTAAATTAATCCAATCAGAAGATTTTGAGGGAGCCTATGATCCCCCCCATATTTGGTTTGATGTAGAATTGTGGATAGAAGTAGTAAAAGGTATTGAAGAAAAAAAATAATTGAAATGGATCCAGAAAATCAGGATTATTATAGGGAAAATGCAGAGAATTATTTAAAGGAATTAAAGGAACTTCATAATTATACAAAATCTAGGGCAGAGGAATTACCAGATGAAAAGAGAGTATTAATTACAGCTCATGATGCCTTTAATTATTTTGGTTTAGCCTATGGCTTTGAGGTACGGGGACTACAAGGATTAAGCACTGCTACAGAAGCAGGAACATCTGATGTAAGGAATTTAGCAGATTTTATTGCAGATAAAGAAATTCCAGCTATTTTTATAGAATCCTCAGTACCAGCAAAGAATATGGAGGCTTTAAAAAAATGCCGTAGATTCTAGGGGATTCACTGTAGAAATAGGAGGAGAACTATTTTCTGATTCCTTAGGGAATCCAGATACAGAAGAAGGGACCTATGTTGGAACAGTTAAACACAATATAAATACAATAGTAGATGGATTGTTGAAATAGGAGGTAATTAAATGGAAGATTATATAGTTAAAATAAACGATATGACAGTTTCATATCACAAAAAAACCTGTATTATGGGATGTGGATTTGAAAATTCCCTCGGGGGGGAAATTAATAGCCATAGTAGGGCCCAATGGTGCGGGGGGGAAATCCACATTATTAAAGGCTACTCTAGGTTTAATTAAACCAATTACAGGCAGAGCCTTATTTTGGGGAGAATCCTATGAAAGCAGAGAAAGAGAATTGGATATGTGCCCCCCCAAAGAGGCTCTGTAGACTGGGATTTCCTACAGATGTATTAGATGTAGTTACTATGGGAACCTATGGAGAATTAGGTTGGTTTAAAAGGCCTGGACAAGAAGAAAGGAATTTAGCCATTCAGGCCATTGAAAAGGTAGATATGCTTTCCCTTATGGATAGGCAAATTAGTCAGCTTTCAGGTGGACAACAACAGAGAGTGTTCCTTGCTAGGGCATTAGTCCAAGATGCAGATATATATTTTATGGATGAACCATTCCAAGGGGGGGTAGATGCTAAAACTGAAAGGGCTATTATTAATTTATTAGAAGAATTAAAATCCAGAGGAAAGACTGTTGTGGTAGTACATCACGATTTACAAACTGTGCCAGAGTATTTCGATTGGGTAGTATTACTTAATAGAGTGATTATAGAATCTGGCCCAGTAGATACAGTTTTTACAGATGAGAATTTAAAGCGAACCTATAGATCTAGTCATGAAAATCTATATGGAAAAGGGATGTGATTTAATGTTAGCTGAATTATTTACAGATTACACCCTGCGAACTGTTACCATAGGTTCAGTGCTATTAGGCATAATTTCTGGCACCTTAGGCACCTATGCAGTTTTAAGAAAGCAAAGCTTAATAGGGGATATGGTATCCCATGCAGCATTACCAGGCATTGGATTATCTTTTTTTAATTATAGGTTCTAAAAACACAGAATGGCTATTATTGGGGGGGGCTTTTATTGCTGCTTGGATTGCTACTATTATGGTAAATACAATTCATAGAAATAGTAGAATTAAATACGATAGTGCTCTAGGTATGACTTTGGCGGTTTTCTTTGGTTTTGGCTTGGTATTACTAACCTATATTCAAAAAAATCCCCCCCAATGCCAATCAGGCAGGCTTAGAGAATTTTCTTTTCGGTCAGGCCTCTACACTATTACAGCGGGATATAATTTTAATGGGTATTGTGGCTATTATTAGCATTGTAATTGTAATCCTATTTTGGAAAGAGTTCAAACTATTATCTTTTGATCCAGATTTTAGCGATATAATTGGATTTTCTACAGATAAATTAGATTTGCTTTTGACTACATTAATAGTTATAGCAGTTATTGTAGGACTCCAAAGTGTAGGTGTGGTTTTAATGAGTGCCATGTTAATAGCTCCAGCTGTAGCCAGTCGCCAGTGGACAGATAAACTATCCATTATGATAGTATTATCCTCCTTCTTTGGAGGATTATCTGGAATTATAGGTACCCTAATATCTTCATCTATACCTAAAATGCCTACAGGGCCTATTATTGTAATGGTAGTTACAGCCATAGCATTTATTTCCATATTATTTGCTCCAAGGAGAGGCTTGATTTGGAAGAGAATAAAGGATTATTATAATAAAAAGGAATTGAGCACCAATATGGTATTGAACAACTTATATTCACTGTATAAAAATCATGGGGGGGAGGATTTTCATCCCCCACGATTTAGATACAATTTGTTTACATCATACGGGGGGGACAATTCATTCTAAAAGGATATTAAAAAGAGAATTACACAAATTGGAAATTTCAGGTTTAGCCAGGGAATACGACAATGGTAACTGGGCTATAACTCAAAGAGGCCTAGACAAAATGGGAAGTATATTTTTTGATGATGGGGGGGAATATAGCATGAGTCCACAATTAGAAATTCAATTAATAGCCATATTAGTAGCCACTTCCTGTGCACTACCTGGGGGGGTATTTCTAATACTAAGGGAAATGGCGATGATGGCAGATGCTATTTCTCATACCATATTATTAGGTATAGTATTGGCATTTTTTTTATAACTAAGGATTTATCCTCTCCATTTTTAATTATAGGAGCCGCTTTAATGGGAACTATTACGGTTTTCTTGGTGGAAACCATTAACAAAACTAAATTAGTAAATGAAGATGCTTCCATAGGTTTAATATTTCCATTTTTATTTAGTCTAGGAATTATATTAATCACCCTATATGCAGGAGATATTCACTTAGATGTAGATGCAGTATTATTAGGGGGGGAATTGGCCTTTGCGCCTTTCAATAGATTAATTGTAAATGGAGTGGATATAGGACCAAAATCCTTATATATTATGCTGGTGGTTTAATTTTAAATATATTATATATAATATTATTTTTCAAGGAATTAAAACTATCCACCTTCGATATGGGTTTAGCAGCAGCATTAGGGTTTTCACCAATATTCATTCACTATTCTCTAATGACTCTAGTATCTATTACTGCAGTATCGGCCTTTGATGCAGTGGGGGGGCTATATTAGTTTTGGCCTTTATGGTAGGCCCTCCAGCCACTGCCTATTTAATAACCAATGATTTAAGGAAAATGTTAATATTATCTCCTATATTTGGAATTTTAGCTAGTATATCAGGATATTGGATTGCAGTATCTCTAGATGTAACTATAGCTGGCACTATGGCCACTATGGTAGGAATAATCTTTACTTTAGTATTTGTATTTTTACCTGATAGAGGATTAATTGCAAATAGTAAAAGGGAAAAGACACAAAAATATGATTTTGCACTGATTTCTCTTTTAATGCATTTAGTAAATCATGAAATAGTCCCATTGAAAGTGAAGAGGCAGGAGTAAATACCATAGAAAATCATCTATCCTGGGATAGGGAATTTACTCAGGAAATAATAGATAGAAGTTTAAATAGGGACTATATCTATATTAAAGATGAAATATTAAAACTAACTGAAGAAGGTAGAGAATTTGCATTATCCAATTATTCACATATTGTAATGGAGGACTAGGTTTTTTTCGCCCTTTAGTGATATAATAATATATATTAGAGAAGGGATGTGGTATAGATGAAAAAAATATATAGCTGGATTATTAATACTAATAATGATATTTACTTTAGCTGCTTGTACTTCTGAAGGACCTAAGAGAGAAGATATAAATGTTGGAGATTCTCATGAAGACAATGTGGAAGATGAGGATACTAATAATACAGAGGATAATAATGAAGAAGAACCTATTGTAGAAGATAATGAAGAAGAAATAACGCTTTATTTTTCCAATAATGAATATATAGAAACTGGTAATGAAAACTTGGACAAGGTTTTGCCAGAGAAGCGAATTATAGAATATAAGAATATGGAATTAGAAGAGGCTATTGTAAGAGAATTACTAAAGGGACCAGAATCTATGGAACTTAGTACATCTATACCAGATACTGTAGAATTATTAGGTGTAAAAGTAAAAGACAAAACTGCTTTTGTGAACTTTTCAGAATCTGGTTTAAATGGAGGCTCCCTACAGGAAGACCTTACAATTAGACAAATAGTAGAGAGTCTGGTAGAATTAGATAGTGTAGACAAAGTACAGTTTTAATAAATGGGGGGGAAGAAAGTGAATCCCTAATGGGACATTTTGATATTACGGAACTTTAGGGGGGGAAATGAAGAATAGAAAAAGGCTGATTTTAATCAGCCTTTATTTTACCTTTTTAATCCATTGGATAAAGTTATCCATTACTTCATCTAAATATTTAATAGTTGGTTCATGGATTAGTTTTCCACTTTCATCTAGTTTTTCATGAATTGTGCTTATGAATACTTCATTAGCTGGTAAATTTAGTGTATTTACTAGACCAGAATTTAGAATTTGTCGAAGATGTACTTGGGCTCTAACAGTACCTAGATTTCCCATGGTAGCACCTATTATCATAGAGGGCTTACCAATCATTACTGGTTCTACTCTAGAAAACCAATCTATGGCATTTTTTTAAAACTGCGGGAATAGAATGATTGTATTCTGGAGTAGCAAACAATATGCCATCACTAGATTTTATTTTTTTCTCTTAAATCTACTACTATTTCTGGTGGACTAAGTTCTATATCTTGATTGTACATGGGTAGTTTATCTATAGGCAATATTTCTATTTCTAGATTATCCTCATATCTCTCTTGCATAAATTTTACTACTTTTTATTGTTGGATTCTTGACTCATACTTCCAACCATTGCAACTATTTTCATTTTTTTTACCTTCCATATTTTTGTCTATAAATATAAATACCCATATAGTACAGGCATTATGCAAAAATCTATGATTTGAAACAATATAATCTAATTTGTGATATGATATATATATAGGAATAAATTTAGTGTAATTTAGCAAATAATTTTATGGAAGGAGAGATTTAAATAGAGGAGATTAATAAAGATACTGAAATGACAAAAACTGAAAAAAATGAATAGGGTAAAAAAATTAATAGATATAGGTAAAAAAGACGGTGTACTTACTTATGAGGAAATAATAGATAATTTAGAGGATATAGACTTGGAACCTAGTCAAATAGATGAAATATATATAAGTCTAGGAGATATGGGAATTGATATTATAGATGAAGATGATTTAGAGGATGAAGATCTAGATGAAATATAGACGACGATATAGACGAAGATGAAGACGAAGATGAAGACGAAGATAAAGACGAAGATAAAGAAAAGGCTACTAAGATAAATCTGTCTAAGGAAATTGATGTAGGAGACCCTGTTAAAATGTATTTAAAGGAAATAGGTAAAGTACCACTTTTAACAAGGAAAGAGGAAGTAGAATTAGCCAAGAGAATAGAGACAGGAGATGAAGAGGCCAAGAAACATTTAGCAGAAGCCAATTTAAGACTAGTAGTAAGTATAGCCAAAAAAACATATAGGTAGAGGTATGTCTTTTTAGACCTAATCCAAGAGGGAAATCTAGGCCTTATTAAAGCGGTGGAAAAATTCGACTATACTAAGGGCTATAAATTTAGCACCTATGCAACTTGGTGGATTAGACAGTCTATAACTAGAGCTATTGCCGATCAGGGTAGAACTATTAGAGTACCTGTTCATATGATTGAAAATATCAATAAATTAGTTAGGACCCAAAGACAATTGGTACAGGATTTAGGTAGGGAACCTACACCTGAAGAAATAGCCGAAACTATGGATATAGAAGTTGAAAAAGTCATAGATATGATGAGAATCGCACAAAAACCTATATCTTTAGAAACCCCCATAGGGGGGGAAGAAGAGGATAGCCAATTGGGAGACTTTATTGAAGATGAATTGGTGGATACACCAGTAGAATTGACCACTCAAATATTTTTAAAGGAACAATTATTTGAGGTATTAGAAACCTTAACTCCAAGGGAGCAGGAAGTTCTAAGATTGAGATTTGGATTAGATGATGGCAGAACTAGAACTCTAGAAGAAGTAGGCCAAGTCTTTGATGTAACTAGGGAAAGAATCCGACAAATTGAAGCCAAGGCCCTAAGAAAACTTCGCCATCCAACTAGATCTAAAAAGTTAAAAGACTATTTAGAAGATTAAACTACCCTCTAAAAACTTAAGGGTAGTTTAATCTTTATATCCTTTTCTTTTGTCTTCGGCCTCATCCTTAATTTCAGTCCTCATGGAATCTAGGGATTCTAGTCTTCGCTTATTCTTTTCTATTAAGGTTTCTTTTAACTTTTCATCATCGGTTTTTGCAATTAATTCTTCAGCTAATTCGTAATTTTTAATAGTATTGTCGATATTGAATTGAATCTTATCTACATTATCTCTTCTGTCATCAGGTTTTGGTTTGTTTTTCATTTCCAGCTCCTTAATTTTATTTTATAATCTTATTATGCTTTAAAAAGAATTTATTATTCAAAAAGGTGAAAAAAAACCTAAAATAGAGGTGAATTATGTCAAGTATAAAAAACAAATGCTATGAGAATTTTAGATAGTGAAAATATAGATTATAATAGTATATATTACGATGATAGTGATGGAAAAGTAGATGGAATATCTGTTGCAGAAAAAAAATAAAAAGAAATCACGAGGAAGTCTTTAAAACCTTGGTAGCTCAAGGAGGCAGTGGAGAAATATATATATTTATAATTCCAGTGGCAGAAGAATTGGATTTTAAAAAGCAGCAAAGGCAGCAGGGGGGGAAAAAAAAGGTAGAAATGATTCATGTGAAGGATATAACGAAGTATACGGGATATATTAGGGGGGGAGGATGCTCGCCCATTGGTATGAAAAAGACCTACCTCACATTTATAGATGAAATAGCTGTAATACTAGATAGCATCATAATTAGCGGAGGGAAAATAGGGGGGGTACAAATAGAATTAAAACCTGAAGATTTGGTGAAAATCACAGAAGGGGGGGAAATAATAGATTTGGTAAAATAGCCTAAAAAAATAGGCTATTTTTTTAATTATTATTGTTAATAATATGACAATCACAATATTGACAAAAGTCTGTGAATGGATTAATATTATCTTAAGGAAAATCATAGAATATTGACATTGAATATTACATAAATAGGGCAGCATATTATTTTAGGCTGTCTTTTTAAATTATACAAGGGGGGGATAGGAATGGAATTTAAATTTGATTTAGAGGCAAATGAAGAAAAAATTAAGGATTTTAAATTTTTTTAATGAAAGAAAATAAAAACAAAAAAAAGGTGCTTTAATGGCAGTTTTACATGAGGCACAAAGCACCTTTGGTTATCTTCCAAAGGAAATACAAGAAATGATTTCTGAAGAAATGAGAATCCCAGTATCTGAAATATATGGAGTGGCGACTTTTTATTCCCAATTTACACTAGTACCTAAGGGGGGGAATACGACATAGGTGTTTGTCTAGGTACAGCTTGTTATGTTAGAGGAGCTCAGGATATATTGAATAAAATTGAGGAAGAATTAGGTATTTCCGTGGGACAAACGACTCCTGATGGGAAATTTTCTATTAGCCCAACTAGATGTTTAGGCGCCTGTGGCCTAGCACCTGTAATAGTAGTTAATGAAGATGTCCATGGAAGACTTAAACCCGATGATGTAAAGGCAATATTAGATAAATATAGATAATTTGGAGGTGAAAAAGTGAAAACCATTAAAGAATTAAATCAAATTAAAGAAGAAAATTTGTTAAGTATTCAATTAAGACAGGAGGAGCAAAAGGATATACCCATAGAGGCTAAGGATATGGGAGCCCATCTTACTCATGTATTGATTTGTGGTGGGACAGGATGTCATTCCTCTAATGGAGATAAAATAAGGGAATTGTTGGCAAAAAGGGTACAGGAAAAGGGATTAGACAACATAAAAATAGTCTTAACTGGCTGTTTTGGTTTATGTGAAGCTGGCCCTAATATAGTCATATTTCCAGAGGGGGGGATATTTTACAGTCATGTAAAATTAGAAGATGTAGATGAAATAGTAGAAAGTCATTTTGAAAGGGGGGGACAAATAGTAGAAAGACTATTATTTAAAGAATCCAAAAAAAGAAGAAGTAATCAAACCTGTCAATGAGGTAAATTTCTATAAAAAAACAAAGTAGAGTTGCCTTAAGAAACTGTGGCCTCATTAATCCAGAAAATATAGACGAATATATAGCCTTAGAGGGTTATCAGCCTTGGCAAAGGCAGTTACAGAAATGACTCCAAAAGAAGTAATAGACTTAGTAAAAGAAGCTAATTTAAGGGGGGGAAGGGGGGGAGGGGGGGCGGGTTTTCCAGCCGGTAGGAAGTGGGAAACTGCCTATGAATATCCCAGTGACCAAAAGTATATAATTTGTAATGCAGACGAAGGAGATCCAGGTGCCTTTATGGACAGGTCCATATTAGAAGGAGACCCTCATTCTGTATTAGAGGCCATGGCCATAGCAGGCTATGCAATAGGGCAGATCAGGGTTATATATATGTTAGAGCTGAGTACCCCCCCATTGCAGTTCATAGATTAGAAATTGCCATAAAACAAGCTAAGGCCTATGGGCTGCTTGGAAAAAAATATATTTGGAACAGATTTTAATTTTGATATAGAACTAAGACTTGGAGCCGGTGCCTTTGTTTGTGGAGAGGGAACTGCATTGATGGAATCCATAGAGGGAAAAAGGGGAATGCCTAGAACTAAAATCCATAGAACTGCCCACAAGGATTATGGGGGAAACCTACTATTATCAACAATGTAGAGACCTTAGCAAATGTCCCCCCCGTAATATTTCAAAGGGGGGGACCAGAATGGTTTAAATCTATAGGAACTGAAGACTCCCCCTGGAACTAAAGTATTTGCCTAGGTGGGAAAGTAGAAAATACTGGACTTATAGAAGTACCTATGGGAGTTACCCTAAGGGATATTATTTTTGATATAGGTGGTGGGATTCCAAATAATAGGAAATTTAAAGCTGTACAGACAGGGGGGGACCTTCAGGTGGTTGTATACCAGAGGAGCATTTAGATACTACAGTAGATTTTAAATCCTTAGAAGAATTAGGCTCCATAATGGGCTCCGGTGGTATGGTAGTAATGGATGAGAACAATTGTATGGTAGATATTGCTAAGTTCTTCTTAGACTTTACTGTAGATGAGTCTTGTGGTAAATGTACTCCCTGTAGAGAAGGAACTAAGAGAATGCTAGAAATTTTAGAGCGAATTACAGAAGGTAAAGGAGAAGATGGAGATATAGAGAAACTAGAATCCTTAGCAGAAACCATAACTACCACTTCTCTATGTGGACTAGGACAAACTGCTGCAAATCCTGTAGTTTCTACTTTGAAATACTTTAGGCATGAATACGAAGCCCATATATATGACAAAAAAAATGTCCTGGTGGTACCTGTCAAGAATTGCTAGAATACTATATTACGGAAGATTGTATTGGATGTACTAAATGTGCTAGAAATTGTCCAGTATCTTGTATATCAGGCAAAGTTAAGGAGAGACATATAATAGATACAGAGGCCTGTATAAAATGCGGAACTTGTATGGAGGTATGTCCAACAGGTGCAGTTATTAAGAGTTAGGGGGGGATAATAGTGGAAAATATAAGTATTACTATAGATGGAAAAAAAGACCACAGTGCCCAAGGGTTATAATATAATTCAGGCTGCAAAAAAACTAAAGATAGATATACCAGCCCTTTGCTATGATCCAAATTTAGAAATAGTAGGTGCCTGTAGACTTTGTTTAGTAGAAATAGAAGGCAATAGAAAACTAGAAACTGCTTGTTCTACCATAGTTAGAGATGGAATGGTAGTCTATACAGAATCGGAAAAAGTAATTAAAATGAGAAGGGAAATACTGCGACTACTATTAGACAATCATCCCAATGACTGTTTAACCTGTCAAAAAGCAGGGGAATGTTTATTACAAGAATATGCCTATAGATATGATGTAAAATTTAGGGAACATGATGGAGCTAGAAGACCAAATTATACAGATACCTCCAGTCCCTATATATTTAGAGATGAAAGCAAATGTATATTATGTGGCAAATGTGTTAGAACCTGCTATGAAATCCATGATAGAAAAGTTTTATCTTTTGCAGGGAGAGGCTTTGACACTAGAATAGTGGCAGATACGGATTTATCTTTAGAGGAATCTACCTGTGTATCCTGTAATAGATGTGTAACAGTTTGTCCTGTAGGCGCTTTAGTAGATAAACGAATGTTAGGGAAAACTAGAGTCTGGGATGGAGAAATCAAGGGAGTTAAATGTAAGGCTTGCGATTATGGTTGTAATTTTGAGGTATTATACAAAAAAAGGCAAAGCAGTAGCCGTAAGGGCCAAGTCTCCAACAGTTGGAAGGCCTCTTTGCCTAAAGGGTAGACTTACTACAGAATTACTTTATTTAGACAGTCCAAATACTCCTTATAAAAAAAGAAAATGGGGAATTCAAAGAAACTACCTGGAAAGAAGCATTACAGCTAGAGGGAATTTGGGATAAAATTTTAAATGAGGAGAAAAAGTAATTAGGAGTTGAATACCATGATTCAAATAAATATAAATGGTACTAATTATGAAATAGAGGAGAATATTACAATATTAGAAGCTTGCAAAATATAGGCATAGATATACCTACACTATGTCATGATGATAGATTAGAGCCTCATGCTGCCTGTAGACTATGTGTGGTGGAAATAGAAGGGAAGAAGAATCTAGAGACTTCTTGTTCCACTAAGGTCCGAAATGGAATGACAATTAAAACCCATAGCGAAAAGGTAACAAAAGCTAGAAAGGATATATTAGATTTATTGTTTTCTAATCATCCAGAGGACTGTTTAAACTGCGCTAAATCAGGGGATTGCGGTTTGCAGGACTACTGTTTTGAATATGGAGTAGAGAGAGGTAGCTATATAGGGGAAAAAAAGGATTATGAAATGGATTATTCCAATCATTTTTATACCTATGATCCTAATAAATGTATATTGTGCGGAAAATGTGTAAGGGTTTGTGGAGAGCTACAATGTACCAATGCCATTGGTTTAGAAAATAGGGGTTTTGAAACTAAAGTAAATACCCCCCCTTTGATTTAGGATTGGCCACTTCCACCTGTGTATCCTGTGGGAACTGTGTTGCAGCCTGTCCTGTAGGAGCATTAATGCCTAAAAGAAGGGAAAAATTTAGATATTGGGAAATAGAAAAAGTAAAGACTACTTGCTCTTATTGTGGGGTAGGTTGTCAAATGGAATTATTGGTAAAGGGAGATAAGGTATTAGGTGTGGAGCCAGTTAAGGCCAAGGCCAATAATGGATTATTATGTGTAAAGGGAAGATTTGCTTATCCCTTTATTAATCATCCCGATAGACTTAAGACTCCATTAATAAAAAAAGATGGAGAATTTGTAGAGGCTACCTGGGAAGAGGCCTATGATTTAATAGTAGAAAGGACAAATAGTATTAAGTCAGAATATGGTTCAGAAGCTTTTGCAGGTTTAACCTCTGCCAGATGTACTAATGAAGAAAATTATTTATTTCAAAAACTATTTAGGGCAGTAATAGGCACAAATAATGTAGATCACTGTGCTCGCCTCTGACACGCTTCTACAGTTGCAGGTCTTGCAACTACATTAGGTTCAGGGGGGGCTATGACCAATAGTATAGAGGAAATAGAAAATGCAGATTGTATATTTGTCATAGGTTCTAATACTACAGAAAATCATCCAGTAATAGGTACTGTAATGAAGAGAGACTGTAAAAAAGGTGCTAAACTAATAGTAGCAGATCCTAGACGAATAGAATTAGCTGACTATGCAGATGTGTTTTTACAAATTAAGCCGGGAACTAATATTGCCCTATTAAATGGAATGATAAATGTAATTTTGGATAAGGATTTACATGATAGGGAATATATAGAAGAAAGAACAGAGAATTTCGAGGAATTTGAAATACTTATGAGGGAATATACACCTGAAGTTGTGGCGGAAATCTGTGGTGTAGATCCAGAAGATATAGTAAAGCTGCTACTTTATATGCAGAAGCAGATAAGGCTGGAATATACTATGCCATGGGAATTACTCAACATACTACAGGAACCCATGGGGGGGTAATGAGCATATCTAATTTAAGTATGCTATGTGGAAATATAGGAAAAGAATCTGCAGGAGTAAATCCTTTAAGAGGGCAAAACAATGTTCAAGGAGCCTGCGATATGGGAGGATTGCCAGCAGATTTGCCAGGCTATCAAAAGGTGTTTAAGCCAGAGGTACAGGAGAAATTTGAAAGCCTATGGGAATCTAAGCTTCCTAATCAAGTAGGTCTAACTTTACCAGAGATTATGGATGAGGCAGAAAAGGGGGGGAATATTAAATATCTATATATAATGGGAGAAAACCCAATGGTCTCTGACCCAGATATTAATCATGTGAGAAGTGCATTAAATAGTTTGGATTTTTTTAATTGTTCAAGATATATTTTTTTACAGAAACAGCTGAATTAGCCGATATAGTATTACCAGCAGCCTCTTTTGCAGAAAAGGATGGAACCTTTACCAATACGGAAAGAAGGGTTCAAAGAGTTAGGAAAGCCATTGAGCCTGTGGGAGATTCTAAGGCAGATTGGCTAATTCTAATGGAATTAATGAATAGACTTGGCTATAATAAAAAGTATTTGCATCCATCAGAAATAATGGAGGAAATTCGGACTGTAGTACCTCAATATGGAGGCATTACCTACGAAAGAATAGAGGAGGAAGGCATACAATGGCCCTGTTCAGATTTGGAACATCCAGGCACCAAATATTTACACAAATCAGCCATTGCCAGAGGCAGAGGATTATTTATGCCTATAGACCATAGGGACAGTGCGGAATTACCAGATGCAGAATACCCCTTTATATTTACTACAGGAAGAATACTCTATCACTATCATACGAGGACCATGACTGGCAGAGTAGAAGGATTAAATAAAATATCCTCCGAATCTTATGTGGAAATAAATGAAGTAACGGCAAATAAATTAGGAATAATAGATGGTGAAATGGTAGAACTAGCCTCTAGAAGAGGGAAAATAGTTACAAAAGCAAGAATAACTGATATAATAGACGAAAATATATTATTTATGCCCTTCCATTTTGCAGAAGGGGGGGCAGCTAATTATTTAACTAATACTAAATTAGACTCCATTGCAAAGATACCAGAATTAAAGGTAGCTGCTGTTAAAATTGAGAAAGTAGGGAGTTGAAAATATGAAAAATATGAACATGCACTAAGATATGCCATGCAGATGGAATTAGATGGACACAATTTTTTTCAAAGAAAAAGCTGAAACCTTTGAAAACCCCCCCACTACTAAGGCTTTGTTTTTACAATTAGCAGAAGTGGAAATGGAACATTATAATTTCATTAAAAGGCAATTAGAAAGCTATTTAGAAACAGATACTATAGAACTAGATAGTGAAATGTTAAATAGAGATGAAGAAAGCATATTTGAAGCCCGAGAAAAAAAAGTGAACATCTAGATGAAACTTTAAAAGAATCTGATATACCAGATTTAACTGTGCTTCGCATGGCCTATTTAATTGAAAGAGATTATAAGGAGTTTTATACTAAGGCAGCCGAAAAGGCAGAAGATGAAAATATTAAAAAAACTCTTTGAACAATTGGCTAAATGGGAAGCAGGCCATGAAAAGATATTTAAAAAAAGAATACGATAGGAGAATGGAAGAATATATGAATCTTCCTTGGGGTGGTTAGTATGTTTAGAATAGGAATAATCACTGCTAGTGATAAAGGGGGGGCAATAGGAGAAAGAGAAGATCTAAGTGGCAAAACCATAGAGGAAATAGTAGGTAAATATAATTATATAGTAGAGCGAAAAGTAATACTTCCTGACGATGAGGAAAAACTATTTAATGAAATGGTTTATATGGCGGATAAATTAAAATTGGATTTAATATTGACTACTGGGGGGGAACAGGTTTTAGCCAAAGAGATGTAACACCAGAAGCCACTATTCGTGCTTGTGACAGAATGGCCAATGGTATATCTGAGGCTATAAGGCATTATAGTCTAGGAATAACTTCTAGAGCCATGTTATCTAGAGCAGTATCTGGTATTAGAGGTGAAACCCTAATAATAAACTTACCAGGAAGTCCAAAGGCAGTAAGGGAGTCTTTAGAATATATTATGGATAGTCTTCACCATGGATTAGAAATCCTTACGGGGGGGAGAACTTCTGAATGTGCTAGGTAGGTGAAATCTATGAAAATTTGGAACAGCAGTTATATTAGCAGGAGGAAAAAGCACTAGAATGGGTTTCGACAAGCAGCTTTTGAAATTTAATGAAAGAAGACTAATAGACAATTTAAGAAAAAAACTTTCTAAGGAATTTGAAGAAATAATTGTAGTAACTAATAAATCGGAATATTATCTTGGATTTAGCGATAAAATCACTAAGGATATAATAGAAGGCAAAGGGCCCCCCCTATCTGGGATTCATTCTGGCCTAGTAGGAGCCAGTAGCCAATATGTATATTTTGTGGCCTGTGATATGCCAAATATATATTTGGATTATATTAGATATATGAAAGAGGAAATAGAAGATATGGAAGTTAAGGCCTGCGTAACAAAATATGGGGGGGATTGGATAGAACCTTTTAATGCCTTTTATTCTAAGGACATGATTGTAGATATAGAAAAACATTTGTTAAACAATGAAAAGTCAGTAAATTCCCTATTGAAAAAAATTAGATATACACTATATAGAAGAAGTAAAGGCCAGAGAATTTAGTCCAAACTGGGATATGTTTTTTAAATTTGAATACCAAAGAAGATTTAGATAATTATCTAGAAATTGAAGAATTAGGAGAATGGAGTATATAAAATGAAAGAGATTCAAAATGTAGATATTATTAGGGTAAAGGGAGATATTTTACAAAGAGAAGAGGATATAGTAATTGTAGAATATCCCTTTACTCTATTTATAGAAGATAAAGAGATTATTACTCTATTATGCAGTCCATCTTCTTTAGAATATCTAGCATTAGGATTTCTATATTCTGAAGGTTTTATAGATAGTTTAGAGGATATTACAAAAATTAACATTGATAAAGAGAAAGGTATATGTAATATTAAATTATATAATGTAAATAAGCTTAGGGACAATTTGAGGGGCAAAAGAACCATTACCTCTGGCTGTGGGAAAGGCACTTTATTTTATAATGTATTAGATTCTTTTAAATCCCAAAAAAGTTGAAAACATCCTACCCATAGAAATAGAAAAGATAAAGTTGTTAGTAAGGGAATTTAATAGAAAATCTGAACTTTTTAAAGATACAGGAGGAGTACATAGTTGTGCCCTTTGTAACTATGATGAAATATTAATATTTGAAGAGGATATTGGCAGGCACAATGCTCTAGATAAGGTATTTGGCAGAGCCTTAGCTGAAAACATAAACACTTTAGATAAGATAATATTCACCAGTGGAAGAATATCTTCTGAAATATTAATAAAAGCAGCTAAGAGGCAAGTGCCAATAATAGTATCTAGATCAGCACCTACATCTCTTTCTATAGAATTAGGAGAAGAATTAGGCATTAGTTTAATAGGCTTTGCTAGGGGGGGAGAGAAGATGAATATATACACAAACAAAAAGGGAGGAGGGTTTTATGAAAAAAAGACTTACATTAATTCTAAGTATTTTACTTATACTGACTTTATTAGTAGGCTGTGGTGAAAAAAAGTAGTGCTGGAGATAGCATAATATTATCTACTACTACTAGTACAGAAGACAGTGGGCTATTGGATTATCTACTTCCAAAATTTAAAGAGGAAACAGGAATAGAAGTAAAAGTAATAGCAGTAGGTACTGGAAAAGCCTTGCAAATGGGAAAGGATGGGGGGGAGGCAGATATACTTTTAGTTCATGCTAAGGAATCAGAAGAAGAATTTGTGGCTGAAGGCCATGGTTTAGAAAGACATGATGTCATGTACAACGATTTTATATTAGTAGGGCCAGAAGATGACCCACTAAATTTAAAATCGGATTATCCTAATGACATATTAGAAGGATTAAAACCTTAGAAGAAACTGAGACAGAATTTGTTTCTAGAGGAGACGATTCTGGTACTCATAAAAAGAATTATCTATTTGGAAAGAAGCTGGTATAGAACCAGAAGGAGATTGGTATATTTCGGCTGGTGCTGGTATGGGGATGTACTTAAAATTGCAGATGAAAAAAAAGGCTTATACCATTACAGATAGAGCTACTTATTTAAGTATGAAAGACAATTTAGACTTAGAGATAATAATAGAAGGAGACGAAAATTTATTCAATCAATACGGTATAATACCTGTAAATCCAGATAAATCAGAACAAATAAATGCAGAAGGTGCTGAGAAGTTTATGAATTGGATATTATCGGATGAAGTACAGGAATTAATAGGAGAATTTGGTGTAGAAGAATATGGAATGGCTCTATTTATACCTAATGCAAAATAACTTAAAATAATTTTAGGCTGCATATAATATGCAGCCTAATTAATAGGTGGTGATTATATGGGCTATATTGGAGAAGGTTTTAGAGAAGCCATCAGATTGCTGACTCATTTTGATAAGGAAGTATATAGCATAGTTACATTATCCCTATTTGTATCTACTACTGCTACTATAATTGCAGCTATAATATGTATTCCTCTAGGTATTTATTTAGGAATTAAAGATTTTAAAGGCAAGAGACTCTTCTCCAGAATATTATATACCTTTATGAGCATTCCCTCTGTAATAGTAGGCCTAATAGTGGCTATATTATTGTCTAGACGAGGACCTTTTGGACATTTGGAATTACTATATACTCCAAAGGCCATGATAATTGCTCAAGTTCTTTTAGTAATTCCCCCCCTAATACTAGGTTTAACCTATAGTCTTGCCAAAAATAGAGGTAGCATCATTGAAAAAAAATAGCCCTTACTTTAGGAGCAAAAAGATTTGACACCATTATATTGATTATTAGGGAACTTAGGATGGATTTAATGGTAAATGTGGTTACGGCCTTTTCAAGGGCTATTTCAGAGGTGGGAGCAGTTATGATAGTAGGTGGGAATATTAAGGGGGGCATACTAGAGTAATTACCACCACCATATCTATGATGAATTCCATGGGAGACTATCCTATGGCCATAGCCTTAGGTATTGTACTTCTAATTATATCCTTTATTATTAATAGCATATTGTATACATATAGTGGGGGGAGGATTAATGTGGAAGTTTATGTGGAAGATATAAAAAAAATACTATTCTGAAAGACTAGTATTGGATATAGATAATTTAAAGTTTAAAAAAGGCAAAATAACTGGAATAATAGGGCCAAATGGCAGTGGCAAAACCACTTTACTCCATATTATAGCAGGACTAGATAAGGAATTTTCAGGTACAGTAAAATATAATGGGGGGGAAATGTTAGATAAAAATATATATAGGGAAATGACTCTAGTTACTCAAAAACCCTATTTATTTAGAAGAACTGTTAGGGACAATATAGCTTATCCTCTAAAGATTAGAAATTATAAAAAGGAAAATATGAGCGAAGAAATAAAA
>JMBX01000122.1_pt1 | contig 19989 bp, 21 predicted proteins | sample 616521 | NCBI WGS metagenome assembly JMBX01 (sample SAMN02727906, study PRJNA239997) | anaerobic digester metagenome | biome: anaerobic digester; isolation source: mesophilic anaerobic digester inoculated with municipal waste water sludge... | place: Germany: Bielefeld University, CeBiTec ...
TGTAATTTTCCGGAATATCTCGCTGCATATGCCTATTTCCAGAACAATTCTAAATCCAAGTATATCAAAGAGGGTGTCCTCACTTAAAATTCTCGGATCCACCGCACGTTTCATTCCGCCAAATATAGAAGGTTCAGAAAGCAGCATGCCCCCCCGTCGTGTGCGTGTCTCAACTATTCCCATCATCTTCAACCTGCTTAACGCCTCACGGACCACACTCCTCGATACACCCAGCGAGGCAGTTAACTCCATTTCATTGGGAATGGCATCTCCCTTTTGCAGATCCTTCTCCTTGAAATAGTTCAAAAGCTTGTCTTCGACCTGGTCCACCAGCGTGGTTGAATTGTTTTGTATCCTAAGTCTTTCCATTATAAGATTATTTTCAAATATATTGTCTTCACTTAAAAATGAGCGTTGTTTTCAGATAAAATGCATAACAGGTATTATTAATCTGATTTGTCTGACAAATGAAGCAACTTATATTATAATTTCAATAAAGATATTCAATTTTAACGTTATATTTACATATTTTTAACTAATATTTGTCTTATTGATTATTTGAATTCCAAACTCGGACTGCATAATTCCATGATTTTATAAATCACAAAAGGATTACTTATACACACGATGGGCAAAATTGCCATCGCATTCATTTATCTAATTTTAAAATACTGATTCGCATAAATCACAAATTCTATTTACATTCATATGTTCTTTACATAAAAGAGTACCATTATTTTTCATTTTAATTGAACAATACTTCGGTATTTTTTTTAAAAATAGTTCTTATATTTCGCTGGATATCAATAGATTATGGTGCTTTTGGGATCGTGGCATAAATTGTTGACTGTCAGCATTATAAATGAAATTTTAACGAAGCATTAATTGAAACTATATGAAGTCTTTATTTATATCTATTCCGTTAACACTATTCCTTTTACATCTGACAGCCCAGGAAACAAAATATCCGGGGGGGCAGGCTCCGATGAAACCCGCCATGACAGAGTACATGTGACCTCAACCTCAGGTAGTAACTCCGGCAGGTCATCTGAAAGAACAATTACGGCTCCTTCCGACGCTATAATTCTCTTTGATGGAAAAGATCTCTCACTATGGTCGGGTCCAAAAGGAAAGCCGGCAGAATGGACAGTACATGACGGGGTGTTCACTGTGAAAAAAAGGGACGGGAGACATCCAGACCAGGAGTTTGTTCAACGATTTCCAGTTGCATCTTGAATGGCGCGTCCCGGAAGGAATTACAGGAAGGAATCAGGCGAGAGGAAACAACAAAAAGAAGGCACCTACAAGACACCGCCACGCGTTACATTTTTATAAAACGGCATATTGCTGCAGAATAACACCGTTATCCTGGGAATCAAAGAGTAAATTGGGTACTAAGCTCGCTAAGTTCAATTTGGAAGTGCAACTTTCGTGGGTTATTAGGAGAATTAAATGTAAATTTGTGACTTTAATGTTAAACAACAAAGGACAAACAATGGACAAATCCGCCAATTTCAAAAAAACTTCTCCCGATCTGATTGCGATTGTGGTATTCACCCTTATCTCATTCATCTATTTCGCTCCTGCGGTAATGGATGGGCGTGTAATCGCTCAGCACGATTCACTGGCAGCAATAGGACAGGGTCGTGAGCAACGCAACTACATGGAGCAACATAACGGTGAACGTTCCCGGTGGAACATCTCAATGTTCAGTGGTATGCCATCCTACCAGATGAGTCCGACCTATGATTCTTCCAAACCGCTGGATGCATCCAGGAAGGCATATTCTCTTTTCCTGCCAAACTATGTCTATCTGGTATTCATCATGCTGTTAGGATTTTATATTCTGATGCGAGCTTTCAGGGCATCACCACTTGTTAGCGCCTTTGGTGCTGTAATTTGGGCTTTTTCATCTTATTTCTTCATCCTTATTGCGGCTGGACATATATGGAAATTCATCACTCTGGCCTATATCCCGCCCACAATGGCCGGTATAATATATGCCTATAGAAAAAAAATACCTGTTGGGGGGGGACTGCTTTTCATGATCTTCGTCGCGTTTCAGATATCATCGAACCATCTGCAGATGACCTACTACTTTCTGTTCGTGATGCTTTTTACAGTGTTAGCGTTCATGGTAGAAGCAGTGCAGAAGAAGCAACTGCCTGATTTTTTTAAATCGACATCGGTTTTGATTTTTGCCGGTATTATCGGCCTGGCTGCCAACACGAGCAACCTTTACCACACCTATGAATACTCCAAGGAGACCATGCGCGGAAAGTCTGAACTGACCACACATCACGGGATAGAGAACAAAACCGGCAACGGGCTAGAGCGCGACTATATAACTGCATGGAGCTACGGTATTGGCGAAACATGGACACTTCTTGTCCCCCCCAACACCAAAGGAGGGGCATCCATTCCGTTGTCTGAAAACAATAAAGCGATGAGCAAAGCACGTCCAGAATACTATCAGCTTACGGGCAGATAGGGCAATATTGGGGAGAACAGCCTGGGACATCGGGCCCGGTGTATGTAGGTGCATTTGTTCTGACACTGTTTATCCTGGGTCTTTTTATCGTGAAAGGTCCTGTCAAGTGGGCACTTCTGGCGGGAGCAATCTTCTCAATTATGCTTTCATGGGGGGGGAAAAATTTCATGCCCTTGACCGATTTTTTTATCGATCACATCCCTATGTACAATAAATTCCGTGCTGTTTCATCAATCCTTGTAGTAGCAGAATTCTGCATACCTCTTCTGGCTGCGATTGCCTTGAAAGAAATGATACAAAAGCCGGAAAGAGTGAAAAACAATCTGAAATACCTCTATACCAGTATAGGCCTTACTGGAGGCATTGCATTACTTTTTGCCCTTGCACCCAAGTTGTTCTTCTCTTCATTTATTCCTGTTTCCGAAGCGGAAGCGTTACGGCAGGCTCTTCCTCCTGAACATATGCAGGCAGTGTTCAGCAACCTGACAGATATGCGAGTCTCGCTGTTCACCGCCGATGCGTGGCGCAGCTTTTTTTATTGTCGCCATAGGAAGTATACTGGTGTGGCTATTTTTAAGTAATAAGATAAAGGCAGAATGGATGGCAGCAGGAATTCTACTGCTTTGCCTCACAGATATGTGGGACGTGAACAAGCGTTACCTGAACGACGGTGTCTTTGTTCCTGAAACAAACCAACAGCAGCTCTTTACAAAACAGCAACAGACGAGTACATACTGCAGGACACAACCAAATATTACCGGGTATTAAATATGGCAACCAGCACCTTTAATGATGGCATTACACCCTACTGGCACAAGGTGATAGGAGGATATCATGCAGCAAAACTGCGCCGCTACCAGGATCTAATAGACGTACATCTTACCGGCGAGATGGCTGCCTTGCAACATGACATCATCAACACACAAGGTATAATGGACTCTGCAAATGCTGACGGATTCAAGGTGCTTAACATGCTTAATGCCAAATGGATCATCATGCCTGCACAGGGGGGGGAGGCACTATTCCGGTAGAAAATCCTTATGTCATGGGAAATGCATGGTTTGTTGACGATATTCGTTTTGTGGAGAATGCCGACGAAGAGATAGATGCCCTGAACGTCATCGATCTCAGGAAAGAGGCTGTTGCAGATAAAAAAATACTCACATGTCCTGGCAGGATTTAAACCCGCACCGGCCGACTCATCATCAACCATTTATCTTACTAATTACGATTCCGATTTTGTAACTTATGCAGTAGATGCTAAAAAAGACGAGTTAGCTCTGTTCTCCGAAATTTATTATCCCAAAGTGGAACATCACTATAGACGGCGAACCGGCAGAGATGTTACGAGCCAACTATACACTTCGTGCATTACCCATTCCTGAAGGTCGTCATACGGTGGAATTCCGGTTCAATCCTAAAAGCATAAAAGTGACCGATACAATTGCTTATATAGCGATGTCGGTAATGCTGCTGACCGCGGCCGGCCTAATTTTTAAAGTATTGAAGAAAAGGAAAACTGCCATATAGAACAGGCATCTGTATATACAGAAAACCCATAATCAGTTCTAAAGGACAAGTAGCTCCTCCAGCCACAATATTCATCTGTTGCACACCCTCTTAAAGGCGCACCACTGACAGTTTTTTTTCGTTCTTCGTTTGAGTAAAAGGAACTTGAGCATCAAATATTTCTTCCAGAAGAGAGTTAAAATAATTTCTGAATTCGGGCAGATATACGGAAATATCCTCAACGGGGTGATTACCGCACATAACAGCTGGATTAAAATCCTTGAACACCGAGCGAAGATAATACACCGCAAGCGAAAGTATTGCATCCGGATTTTCCATATTGTAAAACATCCCATACAGAAACACCTGCAATATCTGATGGGGACGGTTATTTTAGATGCATCGAACAGTTGTAAAATATCTTTAAAGCCAGTTTCTCCCGTACCTGTCTTGTAGTCAATTATGCGATACCTTTCTCCTTTCCTGTCGATTCTGTCGATACTGCCTTTAAAATTGACCGATAACTCTTTGTTCACACGATAGGGCCTGTTGAACCGGTATTCTGAACCTATATACTCAAAAGGTGTAAACTGTTTGTCTGTTTCCAGCGTCTGTTTCACATAACTCCGCAATATCTCTCCTATTAAATAATGCTGCCCTTGCAGTGGGCGCGGGTTCTCTTCATCCATAAAATAGTAGCGGGCAAAAGCCTTTTCAAGTATAACAGTCAGATATTCATCGTTCCTTGTTATTTCCGTCAGCACATCTGGAGTAACCGTACACCCCTGTACCTGTTATAGACAGCCTCCATCAAACGGTGAAAAATGGAACCGAACACATCTGATTCTACCGACTCCTGCACTTCAGACTCTTCCGAAAGTTCTTCAACAGCAATAAAATAAAACTTCAACGGACAATCTATATAGTTATTTACCAGTGTTGCCGACAAGAACGATTCCCCCCCACCTGCTCTGAAAGCATCAAGCTTCTTTATTATTCCGGCTGTCTTTGTTACAGTAATCGGCATAATCATTGGTGCAGACACCTCATATGTAGCCACACGTTCCATAATATCGAACGCCTCCCGGTATAAATATTTCAACTGATAAAATAGCGGCTTACCTCACCTGACTGCATCTCCTCGGTTCGGGTGTCATAAAGCATATACACCCGTTTGGCCCGGCTTATCATTCTGTAAAATGGTAAGCATAGGTACTATCCTGATGCTCATAGGTAGGCAAACCGAATCCTTTTCGAAGAGTGTAGGGAATAAATGAGTTGGACGGATTTTTTTAATGGAAAAACACCTTCATTCATTGAAAGGATAATCAGATTCTCAAAATCGATAGCACGTGTTTCCAGCACACCCATCACCTGCAGTCCCGACAAAGGTTCACCACTGAAAGTCACGTTAATGCTGCGTGACATTTTTTTTAAGAAGGCTGAAGAAAGTTTCTGCTGTCATATTCTCCACCTCTTCCAGCTTGTCCTGCAGCCTTGTGATGCTCTTGTAGTATTTAACGATAAATTCTCTTTCCAGGTCTATTGAACGTGTGTCACCGGAAGGGTTTTCTTCGCTATTTTTCTCCTCCGTCAGGCTGTTATACAGATACGAAAGTATGCTTTTCAAATAACCAGGGATCTCCCTCCACAGTGTTACCGGCTGGAATATCTGTTTCAACAAAGGATGTGAAGGAATTTCAGATTCACCCGTCACAATTCGGTTATAAGTTATAATGTGATTTTTTAATGTCTCTGCCTCCATTGGTGCCGCCATCATCACCAACGGATGATTTAGTATTGACTTCACAAAACGGTGATAAAACACTGTTTCTCCGTTGCTGACACGCAGATTTATCTGTAAAAGCGTTATGTGATCTACCAGGCTTGCCACCGAAGCATTGGACAGGTTGTAACCCATGGTCACGTTTATCTTACCTATCTCTTCCGGAATAGAATATAGCACAGGAAGCAACAGGTTCTCATCTGGTAATACGATTGCAGTATTTATAGCTTCATCTGGATCTGGAATCTCTTTCGAATCGACCAGATTAGAAAGGATTTGGGCCACAAGCTTTGCCTGACCGGTACCTGAGGGGATTCCCACTAATTCAATTTTTGGTTTTTCGCTCTTCTCTGCCAAACCGTTAAACGAATATTTTGAAGGATACCGCAACAAATTTTCATTAACCCGGAGCGACGCGCGGTTTTTCTTGTCATGCACAAAAGGTGATTCATAATCCCAGTAAAAATCTGCCATACCCTGATCTCTCAAATAATCAAGCAGAATCATTTCAGAGGTTGTAAGTGCATTCAACCCTACAAAGACATAACTGTCAGTCAGCCATTTCCTCTCCGCCTTAGCCTTAGCCTGTTCAGCCACTTCTCTAAACATCATCCCCCCCTCATAGGCTACTCCCTTATCCCGCAGTTCACCCCCCCTAAAGGATGTGTACAGATCGTGCAGCACCTTCCATGTTTCCTGGAATTTCTGTTTTGTCACGTTACCCTCCACAGGCAAAAAAATTCTTCCAGAAGCGGCGGATTGCATCAACCTGACTCTTGTTAAGGTGGGTAAGATCATCATCAAGCGACCTGAAATCATAAACATTACGAAAAAGCTGCCCGGCATCTGCCATATATTTATCCACATCATCGAAATCGTTCAGCAACATCTCACCCCCCCAGTAGAGAAAATCATCGAACGACTCTGGCGAACTGCTGAGTTTACGAAAATGATCGTAAAGCACAACCAGCATCTCTATCTTATCTGCCGGTTGATATGAAGATAATGAAGAAAAAAAGCTCCTGGATGGTTATTACAGTAGGAGAAAACAGAGGTTTAGTGGCAATTGAAGCGAGATATTTTTGAAAAAAAAGGCCCGCACGCCTGTTCGGAAACACGAACGTATGCTTGTAAAGTTCGTTACCGTATTGCGTGTAAAAACCTGAGCCACTTTATACAGGAATGGTACCATAGAGCATTGCAAGTAGATTTACAAAAAAAAGAGACTATGCAAAAGTAGGAAAAATAACCGAACGGTCCCGTTTATTCACCAAAGTTTGATATGTTTAATTTTCAAAGAATATTTTATTTTTATCACATTTTTTTTACTACTTTGCGCAGCTGGTTCAAAAAATTGAAACTGCAGAAAGATAATGATTCATTTTCCAAATATCGCTTCTTCTTACAATGAACACCTTGATACACTATACTCGTATGCATTGCATTTGGGTTTCGATGAACATACTGCTATGGATGCCATTCACGATGTTTTCTACAAACTATGTACACATCACTCTTCGTTAAATGAAATAAACAATCTGAAGTCTTATCTTCTCAGATCACTACGTAACAGGCTAATAGACATAAAGCGGATTAGCTGGGAAAATACCGTTCAGCTCACCACACATGACAATATGCAAGATATTCTACCTTTTCAGTTACAAGTAACTATAGAAGATGAACTGATCATGAAGGAAGATGCAGAAGAAATACGGCTAAAGGTGGAAAACGTACTGAACCGGCTGACAGACCGTCAGCGTGAAATCGTCTATCTGCGTTATATCAAGGAACAGAGTTATGAAGAAATTGCAGAAATTATGCAGATATCCATAGCCTCCTGCCGCAATCTGATCAGCAAATCACTCACCAAACTTAAAGAATGTTCATTACCAATCACTTTATTTTTTTCTAATTATTCAGTAGCTCAAATATCACATATGATACTATTACAGTTATATACGCATAGCTTATTAATGCAAAAGTCCAGCAAATAAGTTTATGTAACACCTTTATTAACAATCTATCCTGTTATTGATAGCGAAATCATATTAAGAGCCCAAACTTTCAACGTTTTTTTTGTTAAAATTAAATAAATACCAACTTTTTTTTGAAAAAGAGATGATGTTTATAATCCATGTTCGTCTTATTATATAGAATTATCCTGTAAAAAGGTTTAAAACATTTTTAAAAAGCATCTATGCAATTTAATAGAGATGATAATAACTTTATCCGATTTTTAAAAGATGAAAAATTCATCGAGTGGAAATTATTTCCAACAGACGAACTTAATAAATACTGGGAAGAATTTTTGCTACAATTCCCCCGATAAACGAAAAGATATTAAATTGGCGGAAAAGCATTTCCGTCATATTAAACTATCATCTTATAAACAATCACCTGGGAAAAAGCAGGAAGCAGCAAAACGTCTTGAAAAGTCGCTCCGCAGATATTACATAAAAAACAATGTGCGCCGTTTTGCTTTTGCAGCAGCAGCCTGTGCTGCTGTTCTGGTTCTGTCACTACTCTATTTACAGGAAAAACTGTATAAATCAAGAAATCAATTGATAACCTCCTCAGAATATATTGTAGGAAACGAGCTGAAGCAGGAAGATATTATGTTTATTACAGGAAACGAAACCGCTTCTTTCCAGCACAATATTGATATACAGATAAGTAGCGAAAAAACTGCGCAGATAAGAAGTGAATACCAAGATGCTGAAGAGATTTCTATCGAACAACACACAATGAACAAACTGATCGTTCCTTATGGGAAACAATCGAGAATTACGCTGGCTGACGGAACACAGGTGTGGCTAAATTCCGGCACCACCCTGGAATTTCCATCTTCTTTTACAAAAAAAATAAACGGGAGGTATATCTCACAGGTGAAATGTATATAGAAGTGGCTCCTGATAAAACAGATCATTTTACGTACATACTTCCGACTTTAACGTAAGAGTGTACGGAACCAAATTCAATGCTTCGTCATATGCCGGTTCGCCTGCATCTGTGGTTTTGGTAGAAGGAAGCATCGGTTTACAGTCGGATGATGGTAAGCAGGAATTACGATTATCTCCCGATGAACAAGCAGTTTACTCTGATAACGGCACCTTTCAAACCAAAAGAGTGGATGTGCAACCATTTATTAGTTGGAAAGACGGATATTTAACATTTGAAGACACCCCTGTGACCGAAGCTCTGAAACAAATAGAAAGATATTATAACCTTTCGTTCAATTATGGCGATGAAGTCTCTTTTCAGGGAATTACATGTACAGGGAAGATCATCCTATCGGATAATCTAGACAATGTGATGACGCTCTTACGTTGATCTCCGCCATGAAATACAAAAAGAAAGACAAACTTATATACATCTATAAAAAAAATAAACCATTAAAAAAAATAATATGCCTATGAACAAATTATATATCAAAGTAAAAAATTAAAAATAAACCTACAATTAGCAGGTAAAAAAAAGCCGGACGATAGTGCGAATATCGTCCGACCAAGTAATTCTAATTATCACGTATACCAATAATTAAAATCATTACAAAAATATGAATAAATATTCTATTGAAAGAGGAAAACCTTTCAATAATTTTAAACATGTCCTAAAAATCATGAGAACAACACTGTTCCTGTTATTTTTCTGCATCCTTTTTTTCGCAAGCTGCCGATAGCTATTCACAGGAAACATCATTCACTCTGGATTTAAAATCGACCTCTATAAAAGAGATTTGTGAAGAGTTGGAAAAGAAAAGCGATTTTCGATTTATTTTCGCAGGAAATGTTAAAACGATCCTCAAGAAGAAGGTGAACCTGACTGTAGACTCCAAAAATATCGAAGAGATTCTCAATAGTATACTATCCAATACAAATCTAGTGTACAAAATATTAGAAGATCAAGTTGTTATTTATCAGGATGATGAAGAAGACACCTCTAAAGAAATTGAAAAAATACTTTCCGAACTAACTATACAACAACAAAGTACAGTTAAGGGCAAAGTGGTCGATCAACAAGGTGAGCCGCTTCCAGGTGTAACGATCACTATAGATGGTACACCTCGTGGAGTTATAACCGATATAGACGGAACATTTTCAATTAGTGCACAACCCAAAGATAAATTGGTTTTTTTCATTTGTTGGGATGGAAGTTCAGACCGTTGAAGTGGGTATCAAAACCACAATTGATGTTGTGATGCGTGAAAAAAAATTGACGAATTAGAGGAAGTTACCATAGTAGCATTTGGAAAACAAAAGAAAGAAAGTGTGATTTCGTCAATCTCAACAGTTAAACAAGTGAATTAAAAGTACCCAGTAGCAATCTTACTACTGCCTTTGCAGGACGCGTAGCAGGGCTGATTTCATATCAAACCAGTGGTGAGCCTGGGAGTGACAATGCGCAGTTTTCATCCGAGGAATTACCACTTTCGGGGCAGATGCTAAGAAAGACCCGCTGATCTTGATTGATGGCGTTGAATTAACTGCAGATGATTTGGCTCGGTTAAACACCGACGATATTGCCAGCTTCTCCATTATGAAAGACGCTACAGCGACTGCCCTCTATGGTGCCCGAGGCGCCAACGGCGTAATATTGGTAACAACAAAAGAGGGAAGGGAAGGAAAATGCAAGTAAATGCTAGGATCGAAAATTCCTTTTCCACTCCAACGCAAATAGTAAAACTAGCTGACCCAATCACCTATATGAATATGCATAACGAAGCGGTACTGACGCGTGACCCCCCCAATGGTATCAGGGAATATTCCGCTGAAAAATAGAGATGACACAGCGAGGTCTATATCCCAATATCTTTCCGGCAACTGACTGGTATAAAGCAATGTTTAATGACTATACCATCAACCAACGAGCCAATATTAGTGTTAGTGGAGGTGGTTCAATTGCTCGTTACTACGTAGCCGCAAGTATTGCAAAGATAATGGAAATTTGAAGGTCGACCGGCGGAACAATTTCAACTCAAACATCGACCTTACAAAGTACACTGTGCGATCGAATGTGAACGTTAATCTAACAAAGAGTACAGAACTAATCATGCGGTTAAGTTCAACATTTGACGATTATCGGGGACCGATCGACGGTGGATCTGCTATGTATCGCAAGGTAATGCAGGCCAACCCAGTTTACTTCAAACCATCATACGAACCAGACGAACAATTTGATTATGTGAACCATGTGCTTTTTGGCAACTATGCTACGGCTGACTACATAAACCCCCCCTATGCCCAAGCTCTGAGAGGTTATCGTGATTATAGCAAAAACATGACTATGACCCAATTCGAGTTAAAACAGAATCTAGATATGTTAACCGATGGTCTAACATTCCGTACAATGGTCAACATGAACCGTTTTTCGGAGTTTACAGTTGTCAGGGAATATTCACCGTTCTATTACAGTATCGATTCTTATAATTTAGCTAACAATTCCTATACGCTTAAAAACCTGAATCCTGAATCCGGGGATACATTCCTGAAATACAGCCCTGGCGCAAGGAACATCAACACTGTGTTTTATCTTGAATCGGCTTTCGAATACAACAAGAATATTACGGATAAACACCATCTCAATGGTTTGCTTGTCTATATCATGCGACAGGAGAAGAACGGCATTGCCGATAACCTGTTGCTTTCGTTACCCAACCGTAACCTCGGCTTGTCCGGTCGTTTGGCCTATAACTATGACAGCCGCTACTTTGGTGAGTTCAACTTCGGATACAATGGCTCTGAACGTTTCTCGAAGGAACATCGGTGGGGGGGTTTTTCCCTTCGGTAGGACTCGCATGGATGCTCTCAAACGAACAATTCTTCAGTGATTTGAACAATCTTTTTCCACAGTTTAAACTGAAAGCGACCTATGGGGCTGGTGGGTAATGACGCAATCGGTAGTAATAACGATCGCTTTATTACCTGTCACAGGTTGATATGAACGCATCGAGGAACGTTAACTGGGGGGGAGCAATGATGAATTATAACCCGGCTGGCATAGATGTCTCGCGATATGCCAATGACCGGATCGGTTGGGAAACTGCCTATAAGACGAATGTGGGTGCTGAAATCTCGGTTAAAGGCGGACTGTCGGCAAACATCGATATTTTCCATGAGAGAAGGAAAAACATCCTGCTTACACGTGTCATTCCTCAGACAATGGGTATTATCCCTGCAATCAAGGCAAACCTGGGTGTTGCCAGTGGTAAAGGGATCGACGTGGAGTTGAATTACGAGAAATTCATCACGAATGACTTCTATGTCACTGGTCGAGGTACATTTACCTATGCCAGCAGTGAGGTGTTAGAATGGGAAGAGCCTGATTATACCGGCACTCCATGGCGGTCTAAAGTGGGTTACAGTATCAACCAAAACTGGGGGGGCTATATTGCCGAACGCCTGTTTATTGATGAACGTGAAGTAGGCAATTCACCAACACAATTCGGAAATGTAATGGGTGGTGATATCAAGTATCGCGACGTTAATAACGATGGAGTGATTTCCGCTTTAGACCAAGTTCCTATCGGTTACCCTACCGTTCCTGAAATCAACTTTGGATTTGGGACAACGATTGGCTATAAGGGTTTTGATTTTTCTTTCTTTTTTTTCAGGGATCAGGACGTCAATCCTTCTGGCTCAACATCGGAAACATCCAACCATTTGTTGATGGTGACACTAATGACAACTTAATAGGGCAGAATGCCGTGCTACAAGCCATTGCCAACAATTACTGGACAGAAAGCAAACGAAATTCCTATGCTTTCTGGCCACGGTTATCAACTTACAGTATTACAAACAACAATCAAGCCAGTACATGGTGGATGCAGGATGCTTCTTTTTTTTACGCCTCAAATCGGCAGAATTCGGATATACTTTACCTAGAAGGCTGACAGAAAAATATATATGAGTAACTGTAGAATCTATCTTAGTGGCACTAATCTGTTATCTTGGAGTCGTTTTAAACTGTGGGATCCAGAAATGGCAGGTAATGGACTTGGATATCCGTTGCAAAGGGTAATCAACTTAGGATTGAACGTGAATTTTTAAATTGAATTAAAATAAAATTTTCAAATATGAAATCAATGATAAAAAAAATACTGTTTGTATATTATTTGCCACTTTTGTGATATCATGTAATTATCTAGATGTGGTTCCAGACAATATTCCTACATTGGATGATGCTTTTGCCAATCGGTATACTGCAGAACAGTATCTTGCCACCTGTTACTGGGGGGGACTTCCCAAGGCAGCAGGTTGGGATCAGAATCCAGCATTTCTCGGGTCTATGGAAATGATAATGAATTCAAATTTCCGCACGAGTGGCGGCATGAGACATGCATTAGGAGAAGACAATCCCACATCGCCTGTCATCAACTACTGGGGGGGCAGTACAGCTACGACAATCCGGTCACTATATGCAGGTATCCGTGAATGCAATACCTTCCTGGACAATATAGAAAGGGTACAGGACCTCAAAAGTGACGAACGTGACCGGATGATCGCAGAGGTGAAAACAATAAAGGCCTGGATGCACTTTTACCTGATTACCTACTATGGTCCCATCTGCCCATTGAAAGAAAGCACACCAATCAACACCTCAACCACGGGTATCCGTGTCTATAGGGAAAAGATAGATGATTGCTTTAACTACGTGCTGGAGTTACTTAATGAAGTAATTGCCATTGATGCTTTGCCCGACCGTATTACCAACCGCACCACAGAACTGGGGGGGCGTTTCACGCAGGCAGTTCCCTATGCATTGAAGGCAAGGGTGTTGACTTATTGGGCAAGTGATCTTTTCAACGGTAATACCGATTACAATTCGTTTAAAAACCACCTGGGTGAACCTTTTTTCAATCAGGTAAAAGATGTGTCCCGCTGGACAATTGCAGCTGAAGCTTGCAAGGAAGCAATTGAAGTCTGTAAGGCTAACGATATACGTTTGTATCAGCCATCCGATTATATGCAGACAAAACCCATGTCTGACACCACCCTGCTCATCAACACGCTCCGTAGTGCAGTAAGCGATCAACAAAACACCAACGTCGAGCTGATATATGGCAATACCTCATATCCCAGCGGATCCAATGTACAGCGTCACTGCTTACCAAGGTTTGAAGCTGGGTCGGCCGCTAACGCTACCTCAAGGCTGGCAGTTCCACTGCACATTGTTGACCTGTTTTATTCATCAAATGGACTTCCGTTGGAAGATGATCAAAGCTGGTCTGAGAATGACAAATACAATAACCGCTTTCAAACACTTAGAGTGGGTGATGAGTCACACAGATATGTAATTCAACTCGGTGAAATTACATCACAAATCAATTTTGATCGAGAATTACGTTTCTATGCTGCACTCGGTTTCGATCGTGGCAAGTGGTATGGCAACCATTACAACAATGAACCGAATAACGATGCGGAAGCAATGTTTCCCATGGCACGGTACTCTGAATTTTCCAACCGTGTGGCAAACAACGAATATAATGCTACAGGATACTGGGCAAAGAAGCTGGTCAACCTGAACACCCGTTGGCGTGACGCCAATGAATTGACATATTTGAGCTTTCCCTATCCTGACATGCGTTTTGCCGACTTGTTGCTGTTGGCCGCCGAAACAATCAATGAAGCGACCCCCCCGGTGAGGACAATGCTCCAGCCAATCCTGAGGTTTACACCTACATCAACATGATCAGAGAACGTGCCGGATTGGAGGGATTAGTGGAAAGTTATCAGAAATATGCTGTCGCTGACAAAAAAAACAAACCCGCAACCAAAGGAGGCATGAGGGAGATTATCCGACGTGAAAGGAAAGTTGAATTATCACTCGAAGGCCAGGACTACTGGGACAGGAAGCGCTGGAAAACGGCACATCTGGAGTTAAACCGGAATATCGAGGGTTGGAATGTAACAGCAGAGGATACAAGCCCCAGCGCTTATTACATGCCAACAACAATCTATACACAAAGATTTACGCTTAGAGATTATTTTGCACCTATCCCAGAAAGCGATCTAGTCAATAATCCTCAGCTAGTTCAAAACCCGGGATGGTAAAAAGACAATTAAAATTAAAAACTTATGATTCATAACCGATTTCATATGAAGGCAACACAATTATTATTTGCAGTTTTGGTTTCACTGATATTTTTTTCATGTGAAGAAAAGCAACTGGAACCGATTAACATATCAAAAGGCAAACCTGCTCCGGTAAGCGATGTGGTAGTTATGTATGCACCAGGTGGCGCAATCCTCTCGTTTAAGTTGCCTCCCGACGATGATGTGCTGGCCGTGAAGGCAGTTTACAAGCTTAGTAACGGTAAGGTGCGAGAATCGATTACCTCCTTTTATGGAGATAACCTGAAAATTGAAGGTTACAACGATACCAATGAACATGAAGTGCTTTTATATACCGTAAGCCGTTCACAGGAGCTCTCTGACCCACTGTTGGTCAAATTTACCCCCCCACAGGAATCGCCGCTGAGCAAGGCTACCAGAACAATGGAGATTTCCAGTGACTTTGGCGGTGCTTACTATACCTGGAAAACCTGGATAAAGTACTTCTTACTGCAGAAATGCTTGTGGAATCTGACAATGGGAAAATGCAGACTGCCAGGATTGTGACCTCAAACCTAGAAGCTCCCTTTTTCAGCATTCGAGGTTATGAGCTATCCCCCCCAGGAAATTTGCCATCATACTAAAGGACAACTGGGACAACGTTTCTGATACAATTTATCCCGAGGGAGAAACTGTTACCCCTGGCTTGAAATGACACTGGACAAGAATCTATGGTCGATTTACAAAGTAAATGGAAGCTACCTACCGGGTGATGGTACATTTACAAACTGGGAAGGCCGTGACGAATATATGTTCGATGACGACGTAAATACCTTTGGACACAGCTATTCCGGGTCACTACCAGTGGGCATCACGATAGATCTGGGTAAACCGGCCATGCTGAGCCGGGTGACATTCTTCCAAAGATTCCAAAATGGGGTCTATTATTCATGGGGGGGAAATCCACGTAGGATTATTGTCTATGGCAGAAAGGAAGCCCCCGACTACCGGCAACTGGGATGAATGGACACAACTTATTGATTACACAATGATCAAGCCCTCTGGAACCAACGACCAATACTCGGTTAATACCGATGAAGACCGTCTGGCTGCCTTAAACGGACATGAAGCTTCTTTTCCGATCTCGTCAGACTCTTACCGGTATCTCCGGTTCAGGTTCATGACTTCCTGGGAAAACAGGCCTTATGTGCATCCAGCTGAAATTACTGTACAGGGAATATACGAGGATTAGCACATTACAGATAATTAAATCTTCAAATAATTGAATTCTATAAAACTTTAGTGAAAAACTAAATATTGACATATGAAAAAAAATATATATTACATTTGATTGTTGCATGTGCATTGCTCTTGTCATGTGAGAATATGATGGACGTGCACAAGCAGTTTATCGAAGGCGGAGAGAAAGTTTATGCACTAAAACTGGATGAATCCAGTTTTTTTGCAGGGCACAATCAAGTCTATTTCAAGTTTTACATGACCAATACAACGAATATCAAAACTGTTGACCTTTTCTGGGACGAAGATTCGCTTATTATCCCGATGCCTACTTATGGATGGGGGGGTACGGTAGCTGTACCTGTCATTGAAGAAAAGTCCTATTCCTTTAGAATCCGGACTACCGATATTTTCGGTCACCATTCGCTTTGGAGTACTGGTTTTGCCAATTCTTACGGTGCTTATTTTCAAGAGTCACTGACAAATCGATCAGTAAAAAGTTTTGAATTAACAAATAACAATATTAACGGGTTGATTAGCTGGTTTCCACCAGCATCGAATCTCGTTCGCAGCGAAGTGCGCTACACCGGTTTGGATGGTGAGGAAAAAAAACTGTAAATGTACCGGCCGGTCAGAATGTGACACAATGCCCGGGGGGGTTGAACATCAACCGGTTTGATGTGCGCTCTTTTTTTCTTGCCGGAACCCAATGCTATGGACACTTTCGTCATTGCATGGCAGCAAGTGACTCCCGTATATAAGTTACCGACAACAGAATGGACGATCGAATATTGTAATTCCTGGCATGGTCAACCTTCGCTCACCGGTACCCAGAATATGCCTCATTTTATTTTTGATGGCGATTACAACACCATCTGGCATTCCAGTTATGGAAATTATACTGTTGGTACTCATCCGCTTGATCCGACAATCACCAGAGATCCACCACCCTTTACTATTGTAATTGATATGGGTGAACCGGTAAATATTGCGAAGGTTGATATTTACCGAAGATTCAATAATAACAATGTACAAACCGTGATAGTATACGCACCAGCAATAGATGATAATCTTCTCACAGATGCAGATTTTGAATGGCTGGGCAATATACCGGTATCGTTTGTGAATCACTCATTCTTCAAGAATTACTCTTATCCCGGAGTGGAAAACTCAAACTGGACGGAACTTGGCCGTGTAGAGTACCCTAATGCCAGCAATTTAGGTACCCCTGAGGAAAACTTAAGAGAGATTGATGCCTCTTCACTGAATATCAAAAGCCGATATGTGAAACTGATCCTACCTAATACTCGTAGTAACGGAAATGTATCACTTGCGGAAATAGCCATACATGGGCGATAAATCTGTTATTTACAATGCAATGCCAGCAGAGTTACACACCCTGCTGGCATTAAAAAAAATTTAATAATTCTATGGAAATGAGAAAAATAATTATGTTAAGCTTTATTGTCCTGCTGGCCTCCTGCGGGAAAGAAACGAACGATCAAACACCTACAATAATAACACCTCCCACAAAAGATGTCGTCTATCTAAAAGTGATGACCTACAATATTGCAGGTGCTGCTTCAAGTACAGGTGTAAGGAGCCTGCCCGATCTTGCTGAAGTTATCAAAAAAGCCGACCCCCCCGATTTGGTAGCAATTCAGGAAGTAGATGCGTTTACCACCCGTAATGGGAAAGATGTACATCTTGCTCGCGATCTTGCAGCTCTTTGTGGCATGGAGTACTGGTTTTTTTGCCAAAGCAATGGATTTTCATGGCGGAGAATATGGCGATGCCATTTTATCGAAACATCCTTTCAAGGAGACTGAAGCTTACTCCCTAAGCGGAGATTGGGAAGGAGAACACATTGAAACTCGATCAGCTGCACGCGTAACAGTAGAAATTGGCGGAAGAGATATTGATTTTATCAGTACACACTTAGACCATACAAGCAATGATAAGTGGCGTATACTACAAGCAAATGAATTGGTAGAAATTGTGAAATCGCTTGATTTACCAGTCATTATGGGAGGAGACTTAAACTGTACTCCGACTAGTGAACCCATGAAGATACTCTATCAGGAGTTACTGTCACCCTGCAAAAGCAACAGCTGCCTTGGAACATTCGTGGGAAGTAAGAACGCAATTGACCATTTGATGTATAGGAGCAACAGCGTCTTAACTCTTTCTTCATATGGTGTGTATGCTTGGGCAGACAAGGAATCAGACCATTTTCCGGTAGGGGCAATATTTGAGGTGGATAAATTGGCTAACTAAGTGCATATTGTGATTGTTATATTGCATATTATTATCAATTTGCATATTTGTCTAACAACTTGCTATTTTGTTTTACACACTAACATTCAATATTATCAGATTTTTTTCAAAATAATTAATAGAGGGTGAATCACAATAAGATACCACCCTCTTTATGATTAAACTCTTAACCAAGAACAAATTCAACTTTCAGAGATCAAAATTCTATCTTTGACCATCATTCTACTTTATAAAGGTCCCAATCATCGAAATAACGATGAAAAAAACTGGCGATTGTAATATTATTAATAATCCAAACCATGTTTTATAGAAAAAATGTAACAACAATATAAAACAAATGACAAAGAAACTTATTATACTCTCTTTTAAACTTTCCACTATTTATTTTTTTTCACAGGGGGGGATAGAAATTACACACGGCCCTTATCTTCAACAAATGGGAGAAAATGAAGTAACAATCATTTGGACGACAAATAACGATGCCATTTCTTGGGTCGAAATGGCGCCAATAGGAAATGATAGTTTCTATGCATTCGAACGCCCAAAGTATTATGAAACGGCTTATGGCAGTAAAAAAAACAGGCAAATTACATCGTATAAATCTTTCAGGATTACATCCCGGAACAGAATATCGATATCGAATCTTTTCGAAAGAGATCGTATGTTACAAAAATCACCGTGTACTGTATGGCAATACTGCTTCTTCGAATGTTTATTCCCAAAAACCATACCAGTTCAGAACACTCGATGTAAACGCTGACAAGGTCTCATTTAGGGTGGTGAACGACCTGCATTCCAAGAATGAGAACCTTAGTAAAATGCTTGGTGGCATAAACAGAGACAATACTGATCTTGTCATCTTCAATGGTGATATGATATCCATTTTGAATGATACAGAGCAAATTTTCAACGGATTTATGGATACTGCTGTAGCACTTTTTGCGAAAGAGATTCCTCTTTTTTTTAGTCGAGGAAACCATGAAACAAGGGGGGGCGTGGCAGTGCTGGTTTATATGATTATTTCCCTACGAAAACAGGTGAGTTTTATTACTTTTTTTCAGGCCGGACCTGTTTATTTCATCATCCTGGATGGCGGTGAAGACAAACCCGATTCTGATATTGAATATTCAGAATTATCTCATTTTGATGCCTATCGTTCCAATCAGGCTGAATGGCTGGAGTCTGTTGTGTCATCGGTTGAATTTCAACAGGCACCGTATCGTATCGTGATCATGCACATTCCACCCACTGCCACCACCTGGCACGGCACAAAAGATGTGATTCGGAAATTCACTCCAATATTGAACAATGCTAACATCGATGTAATGTTATGTGGTCATACACACAATTATACATTCATTGAAAAAGGTGAAGATCCTGCAGTCAATTTTCCTATACTGATTAATGATGACGAGAACTGGCTTGATATTATTGTAGATTCAGAAATAAGAATTACACAGAAAGATATGTATGGAAGTATCTTGAAAAATAATTTTTTTTCGCCACAATAACTAAATAATTATTTTCTCTAGTGAAACACCAAGTTATTATTTAATATTCATTAAAAGTAAATTTATCAACAAAATCTGTTCTAATAACACTTAGCTGTAATAATGCATTAAATCATCTATTAAGTT
>JMBX01000123.1_pt1 | contig 19968 bp, 44 predicted proteins | sample 616521 | NCBI WGS metagenome assembly JMBX01 (sample SAMN02727906, study PRJNA239997) | anaerobic digester metagenome | biome: anaerobic digester; isolation source: mesophilic anaerobic digester inoculated with municipal waste water sludge... | place: Germany: Bielefeld University, CeBiTec ...
ATTTGCAACTCCTCTGTTGTCGGCTCTGTAATTGGTTTAGGTTCTAATTCAACCCTTGCTAGATATTCTTCTTCTGTTACTATTTCAATATCTTCTAATGTAAAGTATTCATCATTCAACATATTTTAAGTGCTTCCTTTTTCAAGAAATCTACATCCTCGCCTTGAGTTATAGTCCTGCAAGTATCTTTAATTACGCAATATTTCATATTTATCCCTCCTAATGTCTAAAAGCAAGAATTTGCACTCTAATAGTACCATCAGCACCATTCCCAACCTTACTCCAATTAAGCCTTATGCCATCACTCTCAAAATATACCGAGGCACTTGCACTATTAGATGTAGTTGTATACATCTGAACAACAGCGTCAGTTTGACCTCGAAAAGTATCAGCAAAACTGCCACCTTCAACTTGAGCAAAAGAAAACTGCGAAACTCGAGTACCATCAAATGCGGCAATTCCTACACTAAACAATTTAGTGCCATCTATACCAGCAAGTAATATTACTGCATCAGGTTTAAATCCCAACGAAACACTTTGGCTACCTGTTATTTGTGCATCTCTAGTTATTTGTATCGACTTGAACATATTATCTGCCGTATGTGCATCAAATTCTGTTTTTGTAGCTTGTTTAACATTATCAACATTGGACAACCCTATATCAGATTTGGTTAGTCCATTTATCCAACCCTGCACTTTATTCAGGATATGTTGCACCCTTCTACCTGAAATTGTTCTTAAAGTAGAGGAAGTTCCAGCATCTATCTCGGCTGTAGTTATTTCTGAATAAGTTGTATTTGTGTCTTGTGCAGGGATACCTAATGCAACAATGTCAGCCTTAGATATAGCCCCCCCAGTTTTACCATTTATAGTTGTTGTAGTATCAGTAAATTTTGCGTTTTCAGGCACATCTGTTTTAACTCTATCATTATCTACTTTACCATTTAAACTGTTTACTAAGCTATCATAAGTGTCACTAAAGAGGTGACCCGGAACATAGTAGCTTGGCTCATACCCACCTAATTTATTTGCATTATCAGCATTATCGACTACACCATCTCCATTAGTATCATAGACTTCCATTAACATATCTCCAGCGCCTTCACCATCCACGCCTCGTCTTGCTAATACAAGCCAATAATCAGTATCCGTTGGCAAATTACCTTTAGTTTCTGCTATACAGATATATGAACTTCCGTCATAGAAAACTTTGTTAAGTGGGTAGTAGGTTTTGACACTGCTATAATTTTCCCATACTGAAAAAGCATCCATTGCGTCTTGTCTAGCATTTTCATTTCTACGTCTATCCCATTCAGCACTATTTCTTAATTGTTCATTGTCAACTCTATCTAACTCGGCACTTTTTCTAGATTCTTCATTTTGTCTCCTAACAACCTCTGCACTTTCTCGTTGGGACTCATTATCTATTCGTACATTTTCTGCATTCACTCTTTTAGTTTCATTACTATCTCTTGTATTCTCGGCACTAATTCTATCATCTTCATTTGACTTCCTAGTATTTTCATTGGAAATCCTTTCCAATTCCTTGGTAACTCTGTCATTTTCAGCAGTTATTCTTAATTCTTCTTTATCTTCCTGTTTTGTTCTTTAGACTGCCTATCTTGTTCAGCAATATCCCTTTCATCTTCTGCCATTTCCCTAGATTCTTCATTTGCGATTCTTTCTAATTCATTGGATTTTCTAGTTTCCTCATCTATTACAGTACCTGTTAATTGGGATAATTTATCCAGTATTGGAATTAAGGATAAATCGTTGTTTTCCACCATTACTTTATTTGCACCGTGGGAACCCTCAACAGGTTCATAGATATCTGTATTAGGGTTATAGTATTGACTTATAGGATTGCCATCTTTATCTTTTACAATGGGTTTCGTGTTATACGCCATTATCTCACCACCTCTATTAACTCATCTAATTTAGCACTAATTTGGTCGATTAGATTTTGAAATTGTATTTCTCTACCTTCACTATCTACCATATTTACTCTTAACATTCCATCTTTACTTTCAATTACTTCATATTGTTGTGTTTCTGAATTCCAATATTGAGGGACAGGTTTACCATTAACATCTTTAATTATTGATTTTTCATTATAAGCCATCAGTCTCACCACCTAAAACCTCAATTGTTCTTTCAGCCACTTTAATTTCTACTTCTTGTCTATATTTTTCAGGCACTTCTTCAATAGTTTTCCTTTCTGCTAATACTAATACTGTGTAAGCATCAATTAATTTTAAATCTATAATACTCATTACATCACCTCTTTAATAAGAGTTAATATTTCAATAGTATTTTCTGCTTTTTTTTAACTTCCTCTGGAGAAGGTTTGAGTTTTTGCAATAGTCTTTCTTCTTCTGTTAAAATTCTGCCATACATTTGTATTTCTTGTATTTCTTTGTCGGCCATTTCTATCAATCTATTATTCATAATTTTATATCTTTCTAAATTCTTTAGGTAATTTTTCTACTTGTATTTCATCTAAATTATCCTTAAATTCTTCTGAATAGTGGTGAAAATATACTTCTCTATTTTGCCAATTTTCTAACACTGCTTGTATTATCCCATCGTTTTTATTAAACACTAGTTTCATTTTAAGCCCCCCCTCCAATAACTGCCAAAAGATTAAATTGAGCTCGTCTAAACTCTTGTCTATATGAAAATTCCCCCCCTTCATGAATATAAAACGCTATGTGTGACTTAACGTCCACATAAGGAGTAGAACCCAAACTAAAATCTTCAATTTGACATACGAGACTAAATCCCAATATGGTTTCCCCCCCGTTGTTGACATCTGGTATAGATAATATTGAATAAGCTCCTATGTGGTGGGCCATGAACTTCACATCAGAGCTTCTCCTTCCTCTAAAAATTCTGGTAATTCAACCCGTACAGGCGGTGGTGCTTCATTTAATATTGGATTGCTACCCCCCAAGATTATCGAATGCATAAGCGCCACTCAGGTAATAAGAATCTCCATATCTCCACTGTCTTTTTAGACCATCTGCCCCTAATTCCGAATATTCATCTGTACTACCATGATTAACTCTAATTTTATCCTTATCAATTGTTACAATTCCTTGATTGATTAATAATTGATTATTGTACCATTTTAAGGCATTTTTGAAATTAAAGGTTCCATTATCTAAGTTAAACCACGTACTCCCATCTTCGCTGGTTAATATGCCCGTTCGCACTAAATTAGAACTTAATAACCCAGTAGTAATAAAATTAGCATTAATTTGCCCATTCATTGTCATAGCTAGACTATAAGGTCCGTCTATTCCAGTACTAGAATATCCAAGCCCTGCTAAATTCCATCTCCATATTTTTGTGCTAAATCAGGGTCAGGATTATCCATTATTAATAATTCATTTTCTCTTTTTAATACATATCCACCCAATTGACCTGTTATGAGTTCTGTAGCATCTAACATAGCTTGTTCCAAATCTGTAAGTTTATCTCCTACTTCTACATCAATTTTTCTTTTTATTTCAGCTATTTTTTCTATTAGTAGAGCCTTTATATCCCCTTGAGATTTCAGGAAGTCCTCTGCCTTCTAATACACTTCTGCCACGATATTTATAAATAGATTTAGTAACTAGAGTATTATATTCCTTACCATCTCTATCAATCTGTTTGATAATATCTCCCGCTTGAATTGCAGGATTACCCTGCCAATCAGAAGTATATGGTGTAAATATAGTATTTTCCACATTAGCCAATATATTAGGCAATACTGTTTCATAATCTCCCTGTAGAAGTGGATTTTCAGTTAAATCTATAGCGTAATCTTCACTACCTGCAAGATAGGTTGTACCATCTACAGTAGCCATAACCCCCCCTTTTATTTGTATAACATCATCAGAAGGTTTAAAGTTAAATCTATTCATAGGTTCTAACTCTATATCTGTTTGTTCGTACCACTTTAATTCTAACACTCCATGCCTATTACATTTTGCAAATGTGCCACTTAATTCAGCCACATAGCCCAATACATCCCTCAAGGTTAAATCGTCATCTGGTCTAATCTTAACTACATAATCCTTGTTTGGGAAATTAGTAGTGCCAACGGGTATATCGGCTACATTACAAATATTTACATAAATTTGATATAAAGTAGCTGGATAAGATAATTTAGATAATGAATAAGACTTGTCTAGGTTTATCATATTATCTATTGCTTTTAGCTGTATAGTGTTTCTTTGTCTATTTACATCATCTATATTGAATCTACCCAAAGGTACATATTCCCATTTTTCTTCAAAACCCTTCATCTTGCTTGGCTGGGAAGGTTGCAAGAAATGGGCATCTATGCCTTCTTTTGTTTGCAATCCTATATTTACGAATACAGTTGCTCCCACGAATACGATATTTTCGTACTCTGATTTATTTAGGATAGTGAATGATATATCACTTGCTACAGTTCCGCCTATTGTAAATTCTTCTCCTGATTGGGAACTTTCTGTATAAGTTAGTGAGCCTTGGACTAAATCTTTATCATCTAAGTAGAGAGTCCCTTGGGAATGTTCTATTTGAATTTTGCACTCGAATAGCCTATTATTTTCTTTTATTTTATTTTTTATAATCTGTACTTACTGGATACATCTATTCACCTCCTAGTATTCGATTAGATTAAAACTAATGTTCCATTTTACTTCGTCTCGGATTTTACCTCTAGTATCATCTACCATATTTAATTCGACGTCTCCGTCTACTCTCATCTGTCTAGCTTCAAAACCGTGGGCAGTTGGAAATTTAACATTTAAAACCATTTCGTCTAATGCAGATTGTATTAAATGTGTCTGTGAATTATCCATTTCTATAAATCCTAAACTAATAAAATATCTCCTTGTTCTGATATTGTCTCTTTGCTCGTATCCTAACTCGTTCATGTTTATTTCATCTATATCTGATGTTCTAATAGAAATTTTTGAAGGTGCAGGTAGATCTACACCATTTATTTGAATTATAGACATACTTACACCTCCTACACAATTACTACTGTTTCGCCATTAATTCTACTTTGCCTGTTTATATTAGATACTACCTTGTCCGTTAAGGTGTCTTCTCCTACTTTGACAGTAAGATATAATTTTGTTTCTTTGTTTGAGTTGTTGATTAATTTTGCTAAAGCATTTATATCGAATTCGTTCCCAGTTGTTTGGTTATTGGAATATCCTAATTGTTCCATTGTATCGGCTAGTATACCTGCAAGTTTTTCAATCGGCAATACTGCCTCTGGTCCTGCTTCTCCCCCCCATCCTTGATTGCCAAATACATATGGTTTAGTAAATATTGCCCCCTCTTTCCTCCATTCAATACCGAATTTTGGAACACTTGGAGGAGCCAAACTAAATTTCCCTTGTACGCTAATCCTAGGTAGTTTCAATTTTGGTAATTCCCATTTAAAATTAAAAAAAAGTTTTTCATTTTTTTTCTATTGCGTTTCCCACAGCATCTTTTGCTCTTTCGATTTTATCTGTTATGTTCTTTCTAATATCTTCAAATTTATTTCTTACATTAGCAGCTAATTGTCCAGCTTTTTCCGTTATTGTATCCCAGTTTTTATAGAGTGCTACTCCTATGGCAATTGCTGCTGCAATACCCGCAATAATAGCCCCTGTAGGACTAAATATAAAACCTACAGTTTTGCTTAACCCGCTTGACAATAAAGACCCTACATCTTTGATTTTATCCCAATTATCTATAAGTTTACCTCCTAAATCTATGACATTTCCTACACTTTGGAAAGTGTCCCTAAATGACCAATAAAGGACCGATAGCTGCTACTAATAATCCTATTTTGACTATATTTCTTGAGTTTTAGGAGATAGATTGTTGAACCAATCTGTTAAGGACTGTATTTTTTCGATTAGAGATTCTATAATAGGTTGTAGGCTATCGAATATTTTTAATCCTAGTTCTTCTAATGCTGATTTAAGATTGTTTATTGCCCCCCCATGGTATTATCAGTAGCTGTGTCATACATTTGTTCTAATGCACCATCAGCACCTTCAATTTGCCCTTTAAGGTTGTAGTATTCGTTTCCTAACCCATCCATTAACTTAGTCATAGTATCTATTTGAGATTTCCCAACTAATTGAGCCATATAGTAGTTTCTTTCCGATTCTGTCATGCCATCAAATTTGGTTTTTAATTGTTCTAGTGTAGCCTCAAAGCCTATATAGTTTCCTTGTTGGTCATAAATAGCAATACCTAATTCGTCAAATATTTTTCTTGTCTTGTCTGTAGAACCAGATAGATTTACCATTACGGAGTTTAGAGAGTTCCCAGCCTCTGCTCCTTTCATACCTCTATTAGCCAATATCCCTAACATTGCAGCACTTTCTTCTATACTTACATTCATATTTTAAAAGTTCCACCAGCTTTTACATAAGCCTCCATCATACCTTCGGCACTTGTGTTTGCTTTAGACTGCGTGAGAGACACTACATCAAGGTATCTATTCAATTCATCTACAGTTAGCCCTAAACTTGACATTGAATCTGTTACTAAATCAGACGTTTTACCTAGTTCAATTCCTGCTGCACTAGATAGCTTTAAAACTGGCATTAAGGCTTTTTGTGAAGTTTCTACATCCCATCCAGCTAAGGCCATGTATTTTAAGGCATCTGCTGCATCTCTTGCTGATTTATCTGTTGTGGCTCCTGCATCTCTAGCTGCCTTTTCTAATTGTTGTAATTCTTCTGCACTAGCCCCCTGATACTGCTGCAACTTCTGACATAGACTTTTCAAACTCTACTCCTAATTTTGTTGCTGCTGCTCCTATTCCAACTAAAGGTAGGGTAACTTTTTTTATTTAATTCTTTCCCCACATCTTGCATTTTGCTGCCTACATCATTTAATTTCTTCGATGCTGCCCCCCCATACTTTGTGCAAAGGAATTATTTTCTCTAGTTACTTCTTTTAACTGTTTTTCATAATGATTTAATTTAGAAGTAGTTTCTACAATTTCTCTCTGATAAGCTCTGTATTGTTCTTCTGTTATTTCGCCTTTTTTTAAATTGCTCTTGAACTTGTGCCTCTGCTGCTTTTAATCGGTCTAGTTTTTCTTTTGTAGCTGCTACTTGGTCGCCTAGTAATTTTTGTTTTTGACTTAATAATTCTGTATCTTTAGGATTGAATTTTAGAAGTCTATTTACATCTCTTAATTCCTTGTTTATATCCCTAGACTGTTTGTTGACATCTGCCATTACCTTGTCTAAACCTTGAGTTGCCGCTGAAATTTCTACCGTAATCCCTCGAATATTCTTACTCATCTATTCACCACCTTACATATATCGGTAAAAGTAGTCTATATCCTCTTGTGTAGCCTCTTTGATTGTTTCTTTTTCTTCTCCCATCCACATGTCTACATAATCAAAAAAAATCATTCAAGGTGAGTAAATTTAATTCCTCGAATGATAATCCTGTTTTTTTTCGCTGCTGCTAAAATGCTAATCTCGTAATTAAAATCTTCGTCTACGGATCCACTACTTTGATTCTGATGTTTCTTCGCCACGAAAGGTGGCATTCGTTGCTTCCTCCACCACCTCTTTGATTACATCAGATATATCAAAGTACTCAAATTCCATTAACCAATTTTCAAAGTCTTTCATGTCTTTTCCCATTTTATATGTTTTTTTCCATAGCCCAAATCATTTGTAATAAATTTATATCATCTAATGAGGACTGGTCGAATTGTAGTTCTTGCATTTTTAACAAATCCCCCACTAAAAGATTGGTTAAATTCTTTTTTTATAAAAATATGGTGTCATTGGGCTGCCTACTATTGTTATTTCTCTATTTCCTAATTTAATTGTTTTCATTATAAATCCTCCCTATATAAAATAAGGGTAGAAATTAATCTACCCTATACCTCTGGCGTTCCAAAAGTTGGTGTATATACCGCATCAAAGAATCCATCAAATGCAACTTTATTTGTATCGTTTAATTCCATATCGCCTTTTACTATCATCTTTTTGTCAATTTCAATTGGAGATACTATTACTGGTAATACATCTGTGTTAGGTTCTACTGTTTCTGTTTTGGTTTGGTTTTCTTTAGTAGGTCTATTTGCCTGTACGTCATAATATACGAATCTCCTGTTTCTTACATCTCCTGAAACTTCCCCCCATTAGTGCAAATTTTCTGGTTCCCCCCATCTGCCACTTCTACCAACATTCCATTATCGTCAATCTCCCACCCTAGCATTCTTGCCAATATTTCATCTGGCAAATTAGCCATTGTCAAATCGGCTGTATAACCATTGTTTGCAGTTGTAACATAATAAGCCATATCATCTGCATAAAACGTATTTTCCCCCCCACCTTCTGGGCTTGGAGAAAAGGATACTGCTCCAGGGATTTTAGTTGGTGTTTCCCATGCTGGTTGAGTTTCACTTTCTGGATCCATAAATGCTATATGAACGTTTTTAAAGCCAAACGTAACTTTGTTCTTGCTCATTAATTTTCACTCCTTTAAATTAGTTGTACTTCGTATATAACCTGATATAATTTTTCGCTATCAATCCAAGTTTCTAATTTGGAATATGGTAATTCTATTTCTTTTAATTTATCTTCTACAAGTTTTTCGCTTGATAAGTCTTTTTTAGTCGTATATAACTCTATCTGGAAATAACTTATTTCTTTATAGTTATGGTTATCTGCTATTAAGTCATTAGAATAAGAGTATAAATATATCAAATACGGAGGAGTAGGTGTTTCTGTAAAGTGGTGATAAGATACTGGTAGTCCTATAGCCTTTAAATGATTGTATAATTCTATTTGTGTCATTTTCCGCCCCCCCTCCTAATAATATCTTCTATCCTCTTTTCCATTCCTGGGATATGTTTGTCATATGCAGGTCGAATATGTGGTATTCCTTCTACTCTACCTTTGCCACCTCTTTTAGCATGACCCATTTCTAGTAAGTGTGCTAGTCCTGGCTTGTCTTTATTGTAGATTATTCTAGTAGCATAACCTTTACCATTGTCTTTTTTTTACCTTCCACCCTTTAGCATATTTTCCTGTTAATTTAGGTGATGTTAATACTATTTCATCTTTTACCTTTTTAGCTGTATCGTCTATTTCTTCTTCTATGGCTTGAGACACTTCTTCTGTATATTCCTTTATAATCTCGGATATCACTACTCCTAATTCATCTGGACTTATAAATCTAACTCCCATGGCCTATCACCTTCTCGCAAGTCAGTTCTATTTCTTCTGCCTCTAGGATATTGCCTGATTTCTTTTCGCCTATGCTATATTTTTTCTATATGTTCTTAACACTTCGTACCTTTCGCCTTCAAATTTCACTTCTTTTTCTCCCTCATATTCAAATTCATGTATTATAAATTTTATTTCTGGTTTTAGTCCTGACACTTTAGCATTATAGAATTCATACTGCCCTATATCTGCTACTTTACAGAGTATTTTCTTTTTATAGGTATAGTGATATCATTTCCTATTTCGTCTTTATCGACTTTGTAACTAATTAGAGTAAGTTCATGATTATACATTCCCCCCCTTACCTCCGTTGTGGATATAAAGATTTTTCAATCTCCATTGAAGGTGCTTAGGTGTATCGCCAGAACTGTCTCTACTCTGGTATCGCCATACAGAATAATCCACTACAAACATTATGTGGTTCATGTTATCTATTTCTAATGTAATTCCTTTTTCATCTTCCAATTCTTTTATAACGCTTTCAATAATTGAAATCAAATAGGTATCCCTAACATTTGTAGAGATACCTAATCTAGCTTTACAAGTTCTAATATGGTAGCTGTATCCATTTATACCAGCTCCTATTTCTTTTTCTTTTCTTCTTTTATTTCCTCAACTAATTGCCCATATTTAGTAGAATTTATTTCTTTAAATCTTTCTTTTGATACTTCAAATTCTTCTCCTACTTCTCTTAATTTCTTTTCTTTTAAATCTTTAAACTTTACTATTGTCTTAACTCTCAATCAAATCCCTCCTATGCTTCTGGGGGGGTTTCAGGAGTGAAAGTAATGTAAAACCCAGCATCTGTATCTGTAGCTTTCGCATCAAATCTGACAAACCCTGCTAATAACTGCCCGTAAACATTATGGTCCACCCATTTAATAGATGCCCTTTTTCTGTCAAATAGGGTCATAAATGCTTTAGGATCTCCTATAAACCTACTAAGTCACCTTCTGATTCACCAATCATAGTATCATCAAGTTTTACTACTTCTTTTCCAAATAACCTTTTTCCTGATGCTACAGTTATGTCATCTTGCAATAGATATCTACCGTTGTTGTCTTTCATAGTATCTAATACATTGTATAGCGATGAAGAGATAACTGCCTTAGCCGCATAAACACTCTTTAAACTTACGTTAAATACTTCTTTTAACCCATCTAGTCCAGTTACCGATTTAGGTGTTGCTGTTTTTAATATTGCTGCTATTGCTGCATTCTTAGTATTAAGTTCTTGGTCTGCTATTTCTTCTGCAATGAGTCCTGTTATGTCATAGTCAGCATCATCAATTGCTTCTTGTGAAACTGGAATATACCCTCTATAAGTTTCTATTTTGTAATCCACTTCTTCGATTGTAGGATTCGCTAGCTTAGGGTTTGCTTCTAACTCTGCTACAGTTACCATTTTGCTACCTGATTTTTTTGATTACTGGATATGTTCCTGAACCTCTATTTACTTTTCTAACTCTTACCAGTTTACTTAAATCAACGATATCTTCTGGTGCTTTTTCAGGTGTCAACAATTCTTCAGGAATTAATGGACCACCTTCAACACTTGTAAAATCTCTAGTCACTACCTTGGTTCTTACATAGTTGTTAATAGCTTCTCTTATTTCCATATCTTCTCCTCCTTCATTTCTTTGAGTGTTGGAAGGTTTTTTTTAGAGTTCAATTCTTCTAACTCTCCTTCTAACTCTGCAATTTCTCCTTCTAGTTTTGACTTCTTCTCTTTAAGTTCTGATTTCTCTTTTTCTAATTCTTCTACTTCTTCTTCTACTGCCTTGATTTCCTCATCTGTCTTAACTTCCTCTATTGCAGATTCTAGCTCTTCACTCCTAGTGATTAGTTTAGTTTCTTCTTCTAGGTATTCATTCAGAGTATTTCTTAAAGTTTCTATTTTCTTAGATAACATTAATTGTCTAAGCATTCTTTAATCTCTCCTTTAACTTGTTTTTCTTTAATTCCAATTGCCTTTCTTGATATTGTTTAATATCTCTCTTTCTAGCTTGAATTGATGTTGTAGGATACGCAGGAAATGTAACTACTGATACTTCTTTTAAATCTATTTCTTTTAGAATAAACTTTACTGTACCATCATCTCTTTCGGTTATTTCCTCACTAATGATATTAAATCCAAAGCTACATGCATTTATATCTCCTCTTTCAATTCTTGCTAGGATATCCATTGCTTGTTTGTCATTAGGATTTATCTTTACCTTGCCAAATAAGCCTGTAGAGTCTTTCTTGAGTTCAAGAGTGCCATTGCTTGTCCTACCCAAAACAATGCCTGTATCGTGGTTAAATAAGGCTCTAATATCATTGTTTTTTAAACTCTCATCAATACAATCTGGATGTACTTCTTCAAATGCCCCCCCAGGCCATAATTCAGTTTCCTCGTTAAATCTAATGAAATAACCTTCGATGTATTTATCTTCTTCTTCACTTCTTACTTTAAAACTTGTATTAAAATACATTTCTCTAGTGTTAATCTTCATCACCACCTTTTAATTTATTTTGCTTACCTATATCCTCTAGTTTAATGTAGTTTTCTAACAAAATTAATTCCTCTAACCCTTCCCTAGGGCTATAGCCTATTAAGTCCCTTACTTCGTTCCCTGTTAATATTCCTTTAACATATAGGTCACTTCCCATATCAGCTAATTCATTTAAGTCATAAGCGTATAAAGACCTAGGATTAAATTTAAAATATAAATCAGGACTATACAAAAGTTTCTTTGTTAGCTCTTGTTCTATTCCTTTAGCTATAGGTAAAATTGTAGAATTAATGAAATTATTATATTCATCTTTGTTGTACTCTCCCACTCCTAAAATAAAAGCTGGTACCCCAAATATTGATGCTACTGTTTTTTTTATCAATCTCTACTGCATCATTTATAGCTAAATCATTTAAGGATAAGGGTTTAACTTGTTCTACTTTTACTAAATCGCTGGGAATACCCATGCTTACCTCCGCCAGTTTCAGATATATATTTTTTTTAAGTATTTCATCTCTACCTTCTTCACTTGCTAATTCATCTGTCATAGCATCTACTGCAATTAGGATTGATGGTTTCCACTTATCTGACATGAAGGCTTTTTTTTGGTTGCTGTAGCCTGCTTCAAATTATCTACTATATCTTTTAAGACTACCTTGTATCCTGTGCCTACCCATGGCCTATTAGGGTCAGGGTTAATCTTGAAATGCAATATTTCATTATGGCTGTACGTTTTTCTCCATAGGATATCTTATAACTTGTATCAGTATCTATAAAGCTCCATAAATTAGGTTTCAATGGAATTAAATCCTCTATAAGGTCGTCTTTGATAGTTGGATATACTATAGAGTTCCCTTTCCCTTCTAGTAACATTGTGTTGACTATGTTATACATCCAATCTTTTCTTGTCATTAGAGAATATGGATTTATATCTATTTTCCTAGATAGTGCATTTTTAACTCTTATATCTCCATTTTCTCCATTTTGCATTAAGTGGATTGTCATAGATGATATGAGGTCAGCTATCTTACTTGCTGCAACCTTTACTTCGGGATGATTAGATAGTTTCGTATATCCATTTATGGCTAATGAGTCTAGAAATTCAATCCATTGTTGATTATTTGTATCTGCCCTGATTTTGTTTTTACTTCTAAATAATAGTCCCAAATTTAATCACCACCTTTAAATAAAACTAATAATGCTAATAATATAAATAAAGTTCCTGTTGCTATAAATCCTGTTGCTTTAGAAAGCATAAAAAAAACCTATTGAAAGATTAGCTATCCCAATAAGTAAAATTATTTCTGTTAGATTGTCTTTGATTTTCTTCATTTAACCACCTACCCATTAAGCCATTTACTAGCTTTATTTTCTTTTTCCATATTCTTTAACATTCTAACTGCTGCATAATAAAAGCACCTACTATTTAGTAAGTGCTTGATAATCTTCATAATACATCCATTTGTAGCCACCCGAATGATGCCTTGTTTTACTACTAAGGTATTGATATATACCGCCAACCGATATGTCGTTTTCTTTTGCTGCTTGTTTTATTGTTGGATAAATCCGTATGTATTCATTTTCCAAAGATAACTGAATTACTTTTTTTGCGTTGGGGGGGTTTCTTTGCCTACTAAGGGTGTTTTGTTAGGCTTATAAACACCCTCATCTGCAAATTTCCATCTATATCCCGCTGATGTCCTATTTTACCATGGCATACCCTAGATATATTGATGTATCCAACACCTACTTCTGCAGCTGCTTCTTTTAAACTACCAAAGCTCCTTAATACCTCTCCAGTATCTTTATCTAGTTGCAATACCTTCCTTTTTAGTGGGTTTTTATATCTTCTCATATTTTTTAATTTTCCTTAAATCCTTACCGTAACACCAATAGTACCCTTTGTATTTTTTTTCCATGTGTTTTCTTTCTCAATTAATATACATATATCACATATATTCCCTGAGTGAAAACCTAATTCTCTTTTTATTTCAATACTAGCTCCCACACCCTTATAATTTCAAGGGTATTAATATCAATTTGTGCTATTTGTTTTGATAAAGGGTTTTTTTATGCCCAAATTCCCATAATTCCCATTATCTTCTCCATAATTGCCTCCACCAGTTGCTAATCTGTTGATATTAAAGCCTATATGCCTATCATAAGCTTTTGTTTTGTCCATCCAGTATTGCTCCCTATCTCTTAAATTTGCCTTGTTTTCTACAACTTCTATTACATCGAACTTGAAATTCTTTTCTTTATATTTATTGAATGAATTTTGCAATCTACCATTTCTGTGGATATTATCTCTTAGCTCTCTTAAATGGTCTCTTTTTCTTTTTCTTAAATCAACACTACTACCAATATAAAACTTACCATTTACAATGTTGGTAATTTTATAAATACCCATGTTTTTACCCATAATAAATACACCTCCGACAGTGCTCTCCGATTATTAGTAGTAGGAAACAAGGCTCGGATACCTTGCTTGTCAATAAGGCTCATGACTTCCTTATCTATCCTACATATACATTATACCACTTAAATGGTCTGGTATCAACTGTTTAGCCATTGTTTTGCTAATCCTTTTTTTTACTTAAATTCTTTAGCATTTCCATGCAAGCGAACACACTGGCGTCAAAATAATCTATTCTCATTTTCGGCATTACTTTTTCATATTTTATAGCATCATCCACTTGCTCTATCGCTCTAACATTTTGCAAGTTGTATTCGTAAGCTTCTGAATGTAAATAGTAAACTTTCTCTCTTTCGCCTTTGCTTCTATACGCCTAAAGCCTTCGGATTTTAGATAATAAAGCTGTGGAGTATCTACGATTCTTAATCCGGCTTTTTTTACCTTCTAAATGAAACTCTCTACCAAACTTTTTATCAAGTCCAATTTGTTTTATATTGAATCCCATTTCCTTCATTTTTAAAAACCATCTTACTACTTCTTGATAATCCACAACTGGTGTATTTGTCATGGTAAGTAGATTTTGTTCTTCCCAACCATATAGAGGGATGTTATCTTCTTCGGCTTTTTCGCTTGCTGCGACTATTGGGAAAAAAACCATGTGTGATAGCAATGTCTACATCTCCATAAGTCCCATATAGACAAGCAGCCGATAAGTCAAATCTCTTCGATAAATCACAACCGCCAAACCAATCAATTTTTAGTTTCGCTAATTCTTCCAAAGTCCAATTGTATAACCTATCACTATTTTTGAATTCGTCTATGTTGAAATATGATTTCATAGCACTTGTGTAGATGTTTAATGATTTTGCTAAGAAGTCTTTTCTTTGCTGTGGGTCATTTTGTGCTTGTCTTGCATCATTCAATATATCTTCTGGTCTTATTGTTACGTTGTAGTTGGGGGGGTTAGCCTTTTCATGCTCTGTAGGATCTAGATAATTTACATTGCCTTTATCATCTTCATCAGCTTTTGCTATAAATACAAAATATTGTTCATCTGTAATTGTACCTTCTAGTATCTTTTGGCAATATTGCATACGATTATAACAAAATGAATTCATGTTGTCTCCTGCTGTAGTAATCCCTATCATTAATTTGTTTGTATAGGCTTTCATGGCCTCTTTTATAATGTTGTATTGTTTAGGTGATTTATAAGCGTGTAATTCGTCAGCTATGGCCACATTACAGTTTAAACTATCTTGTGCATCTGGATTAGCTGCTAAAGCTTCTATATGGATACTGCCTTTACCTAGATCTCCTACTATTGATTTTTCTTGATTATTATTTCTAATTCTAAAGCTTTCTTTTTCTCCCATTTCTTCTAGGTTATAAACTATAAATTCAAAGGATTGGTTAGCTTGTCTTAATGCAGCACCTACTATATAGACTGTAGAACCTGATAGTCTTTCTAATAAAGCTAAAGCCCAAGCTAATGCAGCTGCAAATCTCGTTTTCCCATTTTTTTCTAGGTAACATTATAAAGACTTCTTTAAACCTTCTTATTATCGTGCCTTTATGAAAAAAATCCTAGAATATTATAAATAATAAATTTCTGCCACGGTTCCAATAAAAAAAGGCTCTCCCCCCCTCAATGGTGAACCATCTAATTTTTCTCCTTTATCATGCACAAAGGTTTTTTTCTATTATTTGTATAACAAACTCTGCATCTTTGGGCCTAAAATCATATTTAGGATTCTCTAAATCTCTTTTAAACCTTTGACACATTTGGATTGTTTCTCTACAAGCTATTTTTTTTACCTGTTATTACATCATCTACATATTCAAATACCTCGTCATAATTTTATATTTTTACTCAAGTTTGTTTAAGGCCTCCGCCAGTTTGGATTTATTTTGTTTTTCTGCTGTTACATTTTCTAAAGACTTTGGATTTAGACAAAGTAAATTTGAATATGTAGATATATCCATCCTTAATTTTTCCATAGCTGAATATATGGGGGGGTTTCCTCATATTTGTGGCACCTGCTTTGTTTGTATATTCTTCTTGCACCTTGTATCCTTGTTTTTCAAATTCTTCTGTAAATACTTCGTATTGATGAACCATATCTACGAATATATCTATAGTAGTTCTGTATTCTTTTCTATAGATTCCTAGCTCTTTCATATTTTTTTATTACTTCTCTTTTTATTGTTTCTTTTTTTTACGTGCCAATGATTTACACCCCCCCTTTTGAAAAATCTTCGTGTGTGTGGATGAACTTCCTTCCCCCCCCTTGATGTTTCCATTTTCATATATTGCTACATAGGTGGGGGGACTTTCTCCACATGAAAAGACACAAGCTATTCACTTGTGCCTTCTTATTTTAATTTATATTAAATTTTATTATATAATCTATATCGTTATCTGATTTTACAGTATTGCAATGCCTATGTGCTAGCCTGACGTTGTCCCATGTGTGTGTGCCGCCTTTGCTTATTGGTGTTACATGGTCTACACTAGGGTAATTATCACCTGCAATAAATGTCCCGTCTTTCCTTATCATATAGTCTTTCTTGTCTACCTTCTCATTGCATAAGTAACATATATCTTTGTCTCTTTTGCATAACCTTTCTATACTTATATCCCAATCTATGTTTCCGTTTCCTTTTATTCTTGTTCTTCTTTTTATTTCTTTTATTCTGTTTGTTCTTTTATTACTACATTTTATACTACAGGTTATTTTTTTTCAAAGCTATTAAAATATTCCCTTCCACATTCTTCACATTCTAAATAATATTTATGTTTCATCTTTATTCTCTGTAGGCTTTCTATTTCTGGTTCTACTTTCTTTTTTTATTGCCCTTTCTTTTTCTTTATATATCTTGTCTAGTATATTGATTAAGTCTTTTCTCAACCTGTTTATCTCATTACAATTGTCGCATTGTATCTCTATCCCTTTTCGGCTAAGCTCCCTATTTGTGCGTTTCTTTCTTGTACATAGCCACATATTCTACATTCACTTTTAAAATTATCATTTGCTCCTACATACCCTGAATGATATTTAAAGTTAGAATGTAAATTTTCAAATTGTTTTTTTAAACTTTTCCTCTCTCTGTTTGGGACTTCCATATTGATTGTATTGCCCCCCCGGTTTTAATCCATTGTTCTTGTGAATTTCCTTATATTCATCACTGTTTTTCTGCCATTCATACTGACAATCAGTAGAGCAAAATCTCTGGCTTTTAGTCCTACCTTTAAACTCTTTATTGCACCAATCACATACTAAGCCATGTATTAAGTGCCTGCCTTCGGCCCTTCTTTTTTTGAGCAGCTTTAATTGTTTGTTTGTTTTTACATTCCTTACACTTGCTATCTAGCCCATATTTGCCACCCTTGTTTTTATAGAAGTATTCTTTCGTAGCTGGTAGTTCTCTCCCACATTTAGTACATATTTTAGTTTTACCCATAATAAATACACCTCCGTAGTGTTCTCCGATTTTGTATGTAGTGGGAAACAAGGTTCGGAATACCTTGCTTGTCAACCCGTCGGTCTATCCCACATATATATTATACCATATGAATGGCTTGATTTCAATATTTATTATCCCTTAACTCTGGATACTTTCTTTCTATCCTTTCCCTCCATTCTTCCCCCCAAGTTTACTTAATGTATTGTCAAACTTGTTATGCATCTTCTCATGACAACCTTCACATAGACTAATAAGGTTCCTGCTATCCAGTCTCAAGTCAGGTCTCTCTTGCAGCGGTATGGCATGATGTACTGTATCCGCTTGTACTACCTTCCCATACCTCTTGCACTCTCTGCATTGATAGTTGTCTCGTTTAAGTATCACTACTCTCTTTCGTTTCCACTCTGGTGTATTGTATAACCAAGAGTAATCTTCTGTTGCTGCAAAGTATCTATCTATTGCTTTTATATATTCTTTTATATCTCTACTATCTGGATTTTCTTTTAATCTTTTTATTGCAGTATTTTTATTTATTTTATTTCTATATATTTTGGGTTTAATCCTATTAAAGATTTTTTTAATTCTTCTGTTACTCTTGTGGTAATTATCCAGGCATTATCTATATTTTTTCTGATTTAAGTCTAGTGATAATTAAATCTCTTGTGTCTATTACATATGGTATTAAGTTTTTATTATCTTGATGTGTTGGTAGTCCACTTATTGCAGCCATAATTAAATCAAAGTCATATATTATATCGTTGTCTCCTTTGTGGTTTTGTACATATGTGGACTTGCCTGATAAAGGACTGCCATGTATTACGTATGTTTTCATATTATCACCTAATAAAAATAGCACCCGTAATGAGTGCTATAAGCTATTTAACTATCGAATTGTGCTCCCAATAATCGTCTGCTATTTCTTTTAGATTATTGAAGTCTATGTTATCCCAGTTTATTTTATCTAATGTTTCTTTTTTTAAAGTCCAATCTCATAACTGGATTATATTCACTGTTGCCTAATTTGTCTACTAATTCTGTTTGCCATTCTATATTGATATATTCAATGTCTTTGCCTTCTAATTTCTTTAGTGTATCTTTTGTTTTTAATAATAATTCTTTTCTTGCTGTTTTACCTGACATGATATCTGTTTTAAATACAACTTTATAATTGTTGTTGTTTTCTGTTATTTCTTCTATTTCATATCTGCCATCTGCTAGTGTTTCTATTATTTCTTTTACTGTCAATTCTTCGTAGTCTGTTTCATTACTTCCTCCACATCCAACCAATAGTAAAGATAAGATTAAAACTATAGGTAATATTTTTTTCATTGTTGCCCATCCTCCTTTTTCTATATTATACCATATTCCAAGGAGAATTTTCTAAAAAAAATAAAATGGCTTGTTTTAGCCATCTAATGAACTTCCTCCACCGTCAGGATAAAGCTACTTTATACTTGGATGTGTTATCCAACTTTCTTAAAGAATTCTAGCAAGTCATTCCAACAATCGTCACAAATATAATATTCTCCCCCCCTTCAAGTTCTGGTATAACTTCCCCCCATGTATATTTAATGATGATAAAGTGATTTTATTAATTAGAGGAATTTTAGTATCGTTATTTGCAACCCTGCATGTAATTCCACACCTGCAACAATCTGATTCATATACTTTTTTAATCACTATCCCCCCCATCCCCCCCTTTGTTTAATCCTTCTTCCACTTCTGCAATAGCTATCTGCTTTCATCAAGTTGACTACACTATCCCCCCCTAGTTTTATATCTTTCTTAGGCTTGTCTACCTTCGTTTTAAACAATCTTTTTAGTTTCTTATATGTTTCTATATCTGTTAGTTTTATGTATTCTCCTATAGTCATGTTAATCACCTTCTTATTCCTTTGTTTGGATTAAAGCAATATTGCTTTTGCTTATTTTTATCCTCTTTTATTTCTATTTTCTGTATGTATTTTTTTTATCTATAGTTATTCTTTTTGCTGATTCTCTTAGGTATTTACTTTTAGGTACTTTCTTCTTTTTGATAAGTTTTACTAATAGATGTGCTGTGTTTTCTTTTTTTTGACATGTGCATGATTTTTATATTTCCCGTTTTTATTTGCTACTGTAAAGTAATTCCCACAGTTTATTACCTCTAGTTTATCTGTCCCAATGTATCAGCTCCAATATTAGCCAATTATATAATAAAATAGGACTCACCTTTTGCAGCAAGCCCTATTCTATGGAGTTTTCAGGTACTCCATTCACCTTGTCAATATAAGTGGGGACTTATATTTTTGATAATCCTTTTTGTAAGACACATGATATATTTTCTTACAGTACTATTATCTCAC
>JMBX01000124.1_pt1 | contig 19923 bp, 32 predicted proteins | sample 616521 | NCBI WGS metagenome assembly JMBX01 (sample SAMN02727906, study PRJNA239997) | anaerobic digester metagenome | biome: anaerobic digester; isolation source: mesophilic anaerobic digester inoculated with municipal waste water sludge... | place: Germany: Bielefeld University, CeBiTec ...
CCGTAGAATGAATGATTTACAACAAAAAGATTCCTTAACAGGATTATATAATCGAAATTATTTTATAGAATTAGTTGATACATATATTAGAAGATGTGATAGAAAAAAATAATAAACTTGCAATTATTTTCATAGATATAGAGGGATTTAAAGAAATAAATAGTTCCCTTGGACATCTTATAGGAGATAAATTATTAATAGAAGTCTCTAAAAGGCTACTTCTATTAATGAATGGTAATTACTTTTTATCCAGATTTATAGGAGATAAGTTTGGTATTATATGTAGAAAGTTTAATGATAAAAATGAGATAACTTTCTTTGCAAAAAAAACATATTAGATGCTATAAAGAAACCATTTAAGATAGAAAACACAATACTCCATGTAGAGGCTAATATAGGTATAAGCTTATTTCCAAGGGATGGAAAAGATGTAGAAACCTTAATTCGTTATGGTGATATTGCTTTGAATAAAGCTAAGGATTTAGTGGAGGATAAAATTTGTTTTTATTCTAAGGAAATGTCTATGGAAATTGAAGAAAAATTTCTTGTAGCAAATTATTTAGTAGAAGCCATACCTAATAATGAATTAACCATCTATTATCAGCCAATATTTAATATAAAGCAAAATAACAAGATTATAGGGGGGGCAGAAGCTCTGTTACGATGGAAGTCCCCTATTTTAGGTGAGGTTTCTCCAGATATATTCATACCCTTAGCAGAAAAAAAACTGGACAAATCATTGAAATTGGAGAATGGGTTTTAGAAAAGGTGTGCAAAGAAATTTACCTATGGGAAGAAAAAGGATATAATATGATACCCATAGGAATAAATATATCTGTAAAACAATTGGAACAAGTTGGATTTGCTGAACAGGTTATAAAGATTATGGAAAGATATAATATTGAAGCACATAATCTTGAACTGGAAATAACAGAAAGTGTGTCATTAGGGGAACTTGTTGTAATTACTAAAAACTTACAAACCCTAAAGAAGAGAGGAATTAAAATATCCATGGATGACTTTGGAACTGGTTTTTCTTCCCTTGGACAATTAGATCTCTTTGAGTTAGATAAGCTAAAAATAGATAAGATTTTTATAGATGATATAGTCAGTGTACCTAAAAGACAGGATTTAGTTAAGTCCATTGTAGCAATGGCTAAAAGTTTAGATTTAACTACAGTGGCAGAAGGTATTGAGACTAAGGAACAATTAAGTTGTTTAAAAGAAATCGGATGTCATTTAGGACAAGGATATTTATTTAGTGAACCATTAAAAAAAATCAGAAATTGAACTATTGCTAGGAGATAAAGATTAAAATAGGTATTAGTATTGATTATTAAATTAATCCTGTATCTAAAAGAATATATTTCTATATGACTTGAAATTGTAATAATCATGTAACCAGTATGTAACCACTTAACTTTTTCATATTGATATACTTATTGATAGAAAGGAAGTGGGAAAAATATGAAACTAAAAAAATAAATTGCTTTATCTTTAGCAGCTTTTTTTTAGCTATAAGTCCAATGGTAGTTAAGGCTGAGGATGTGAGGGAAGTTGAAATCGTACCTATAAAAGAATCAAACTATATAAACTTCAATGGAAAAATAACAGAAATCAATTCAACAGAGAAGTCTTTTTCAATTTTAGCAGAAAATGACTTAGAAAATGCTTTAGACAAATTAGTTGCATATATATCTGATGATGTAGTTTTATTAGATGGTGAAACTATGAACTTTATAGATAAGGAAAGCTTAAAAGAAGGTACAGAAGTATCTCTATATTATAGTAAGGATACACCTATGTTAATGAGCTATCCTCCACAATTAACTCCAAATGTTATAGTAGTAAGAAATAGAAAAGAGCCTGTAAATATTAAAGTAGATACATTTAATAAGGATTTAGTAAGTGAAGATAATACCCTTAGATTAAATATAGATAAAGAGGTAGAAATAATAGATTTAGATGGGAATAAATTAGAAAAAGAAGAATTAACAAACAAAGATTTAGTTGTTTTCTATAATATAGTTGCTGAGAGTTTTCCAGCACAAACTACACCAGAAAAAGTAATTGTAATAAAGAACAATGAACCTACAGTTTTAAATAAGATTATTATAAATGGTGAAGAAATAGAATTAGAAAACCTATTATACAAGAATGAAGAAAGTGCAGTAATGGTTCCCCCCCTTAGACAAATAGTTGAAGAATTAGGGTATAAGGTAAGTTGGGATCAGGAAACTTTTTCTGCAGAATTAATTAGAGATGCTCAATGGACAAGAGTTACTATTGGAAAAGATAATTATAATTTTGCAAAAATGTTAATAAAATTAGGTACAGCTCCAGAATTAAAGGATTCTAGAACATACGTCCCTATATCTTTTTTTGCAAGAAGTTTTAATAGCAAATGTAGAGGTTACAATGGATGGAGTTCTAAAAATAAATCAATAGCCTCCAATTAAAAATAATCCTAGGAATTTGAAAATTCCTAGGATTATTTTATTTAAATTTGGCCTATGGCCTTTAAGATTATATTAGCTATTATAGCAGAACCTAAGTAAGTTCCCAATATGACAAATATGGCTAACACAACTATTCTCCATCCAGTTTTCTTTAAAGAGTCTAAGTTCTCTCCTGTATATATACCTGCATAGGCAAGTATTGGAGTTGTTAATGCTAAAAAAATTTACTTTAGAAGTATAATATGATACAAGTTCTGATCCTGGTACACCTGGTATAGTTAAAATAGTACTTAATGTAACTATATAAGCTACACTTGGCAATTTAAATGGTATAATTTCAGATAAAATAATTCCTGCCAAAGCAATTAAAACTAATATTAAGACTCCAGGGATAGCTTCTATAATGTTAATCTTATATCCTACAAAATTACCTACAAGAGATATTGCTGCTGTTATTAATAATATAACTAAAGAATTTTTTTATATTCATTTATTTTTCCTCCTTTACATCAGCTTTTTCTGGTAGTTCTTTATATTTAAATTTATAGGCCTTTTTATATAACCATTCAGAAAGGGGTAATGATATCCAAATAGACATATATAATCCATCAAGACCAGAAAGCATATTACTTGTAGCGCCAAAAGCAGTTAACATTTCCGTCATTTCAGGATACATAACAATTAAAGAACCTACTCCAGCAGTCATCATACTGGCACTACCTACTCCTGATGCCATAGCTAAAGCATAAGGATGTAATGAAGTATAGGCAGCTAAGAAGCTTACCATTAGTCCAACGAATATAGTTCCAAATACAGTTCCTACTATATAAACCCCTAAAACACCTTGACCTTCTTCGCTATCTAATCCAAATTTTTCACCTATTAGAGCCACATTAGGTTCCCTTGCTATAGAGTGAGCTCCTCCAATTGCTTCTCTTTTTAATCCTAATAATACTGCTATAGGTACTCCTAAAAATACTGTTCCAACATTTCCTAGTTCCTGCAATATTAAGGCAGGTCCTGCTTTAATAATTTGAGGTAGTGTAGGTCCAATATTTGTACCATATTTAGCCATTAATAGCATAAGAGTTAATCCTATTAAGGAACCTGCATCTTTCATGTCTTTTTCCTTTGCTATATTTAAAAAAATTTGGTGACAATAAAATACCGAAGATTAAAGCATAAAGCATAGGTAGTAGAGACATAGTTCCAACACCAACTTTAAAGCTTTTGACCCCCCAATTAATTCGGCTATAATAGTAAGTATAAGGGCCATTAAATGTAGTTTTTTTTGTTTTTCATAAAACTCTCCTCCTAATTTTCATTTAAATAATCCATAACTGTTTGAACAAAAAGGGCTGTACCTTTCCAAAATTCTCCTTCATCTAAATCGAATTTAGGGCTATGATGTCCATGAAACTTTCCATCTACTTTTCCTGGATTGCTTAGATAAAAGAATGTTCCAGGAACTTCTTCTAGGAAATAAGCCATATCTTCTCCTCCCATTACTGGCTTCTTCATTTCAATAATATCCCCTTCTGGAAGTATCTTTTTGGCTGACTCCACAAATTTAGCAGTAAAATCAGAATCATTTATCAATGGTGGGTATTTATAATCATATTGATATTCATAATCTCCCCGATGGCTGAAACAACACCTTTAACAATTTCTTCAATTCTAGTATCTACTCTCTTTCTAGTGTTATTGTCAAAGGTTCTAATAGTTCCCTCAAGCTCCACATTATCTGGGATAATATTTTGGTTATATCCTCCACTAATCCTACAAATAGACAAAACAACGGGTTCCGTTGCTTCAGTTTCACGGCTTATAATATTTTGAAGGGCAGTAACTACCTCGGCAGCTATTACTATTGGGTCAATAGCAAGATAAGGATATGCTCCATGGTTACCCTTACCCTTGATTTTTATAAGCACTCTATCCATGGAAGCCATCATAGGACCATAGGATACAGTGATCTTACCCTTTTCTCCATTTGGGGGGGCAATTCCACCTGCATGTAATCCTATAACAGCATCTACCTTAGGATTTTCTAAGGCACCTTCTTCAATCATAGGCTTTGCACCGCCAGGGTATTCTTCTCCAGGTTGAAATAGTAGTTTTACATTTCCCTTTAATTTATCCCTATTGTCATTTAAGACTTTAGCAGCTCCAAGAAGCATAGCTGCATGTCCATCATGTCCACAGGCATGCATAGCCCCCCCATTTGTAGAAGCAAAGGGAAGTCCAGTTTCCTCCTTAATAGGAAGGGCATCTGTATCAGCTCTTAATGCAATGGTATTACCTTCTTCTATACCTTTAATAAGTCCAACTACTGCATTGCCATTTACGAGGGTTTTATATTCTATTCCCATTTCATCTAGTTTATTAGTTATATAATTTGTAGTTTTAGGCAAATTTAATCCTAGTTCTGGAATCTGATGTAGCTCTCTTCTCCAAGATATAATATCTTTTTCAATTTTTTTTACTTCTTTTTTTTAACATCAAACATTGTTTATAACCTCCTGCTGATAAAATAGACTTGTTACAATAAGTAATATTTTTACTATATAGGTGGTATAGTATTTAAATAATGTACCATAGTATGAGCCTCCTTTTATTTTACGTTGTTTTTTTATACTATATCAAATTATCATAGTAATGTATACACTATATAAAGCAAGTTATTTCTTTATTTATTTAAAAATTATAAATTTTCCTTGACTTTCTCTTGATAAAGCTATAAAATGTTTAAAAGCGTTGAATAGGAAGAGTAAATTTTTTTAAGGTCAACAGAGATAGAAGTTCACCGGCTGAAAGACTTCTTTGATACACTAAATTGAAAACCACCTATGAGCTCAATTCTGAAGTATAGTAGGGATATGCGTTTGCTTACGTTACAGCAATAAACTTAATTTTCATTTAGGTGGAAACGAGAACTATGCTCGTCCTATTAAGGGCGAGCATTTTTTTTAATATAAAGAAATAGGAGGGAGAAAATGAAAGATATAATTGTAGCCAAATTTGGAGGTAGTTCCTTGGCAGATGCTAATCAAATTTCAAAGGTAAAAGATATAATAAAATCTGATAAAAGAAGGAGATATATAATTCCCTCTGCTCCTGGGAAGAGGAATTCTAAGGATCATAAAGTTACAGATCTATTATATATGTGTTATCAGCTTGCATCTCATGGACTTAACTTTGATGAAGTATATAACATAATACGAATAAGGTTTTTAGACATCTGTAAGGATTTAGAATTAGATATTAATATGAATGAGATTTTAGATGAAATAGAGGAAGAGATAGCAAAGGGAGCATCTAAAGATTATTGTGGAAGTCGAGGAGAATATCTAAATGGGATTATATTATCCAAATACTTAGGATTTGAATTTATAGATGCTAAAGAATTAATAATATTTGATAACACTGGACAATTAGATGAAAAAAAACTACCCAAGAAAAAGTTAAATCTCGATTAATTAAAGTTTCTAATGCAGTTATTCCAGGATTTTATGGTATAAATTATAATGGAGACATAAAGACTTTTCTAGAGGAGGATCTGATATTACTGGTTCAATTATAGCCAATGGAGTAAGCAGTATTTTATATGAAAACTGGACAGATGTATCTGGATTTCTTATGGCAGACCCCCCCATATAGTTAAAATCCAAAGCATATAGAGACAATCACATATAAGGAACTGAGGGAGCTTTCCTATATGGGTGCACCAGTATTACATGAAGAGGCCATATTTCCAGTTAAGAACTCAGGAATACCCATAAATATTAAAAATACTAATTTTCCAGAAGAACCAGGTACAATGATAGTAGATGATTCTTCAACCATAAGCTATGTAGGAACCATAACAGGTATTGCTGGAAAAAGAAATTTTACTGCTATTTCCATTGAGAAAACTTTAATGGGAAATGAAAAGGGGGGGTTTTTTTAGAAAACTTATTTCAGTATTTGAAACCAATGATATATTAATTGAGCATATGCCTTCTAGCATAGATTCCATATCAGTAATAGTTGCAGATTCAGAGATAAACTCAAAATTAGAAAAGGTAATAGAAGAAATTCGTATTTACTGCAATCCAGACAATATAGTATGTTATCCAGATATGGCACTTATTGCAGTAGTAGGTAGGGGGGGGATGATAAAGACCAAAGGCATTTCCGCTAAGGTATTTACAGCACTGGCAAAGGGTGGAGTCAATATTAGGATGATTTCTCAAGGTTCCAGTGAATTGAATATTATAATTGGCGTTGAAGATTCTGACTTTGAAAAGGCAATAGCAGCCATATATGAAGCTTTTAAATAAATTTTAATAAAAATGGAGGTATAAAGATGAAAAATATTAATATAGCGGTGATAGGAGCCACAGGATTAGTAGGTGGAACTATAATTAAGGTTTTAGAAGAAAGGGACTTTCCAGTAAAGGATATATATTTTTTTATCTTCGAAAAAAATCTGCAGGAAGTAAAATAAAATTTAAAGATAAAGAGTATATAGTAGAAGAACTTACAGAGGAGTCTTTTAATAGGGATATAGATATTGCCTTATTTGCTGCAGGAGGAGCTGTAAGTGAAAAATTTGCTCCTATTGCAGTTGAAAGAGGCATCCAAGTAATCGATAATAGTAGTGTATTTAGGATGAATAAAGAAGTTCCCCTGGTAGTTCCAGAGGTAAATCCAGAAGCCATTAAAGGAAATAAAGGAATAATAGCCAATCCAAACTGTTCTACTATTCAATCAGTAATTCCTTTAAAACCATTACATGATAAATATAAAATAAAAAGAATAATTTATTCTACTTATCAAGCAGTATCAGGCTCAGGATTAGGGGGGGATTAAGGATTTAGAAGAGGGAAATATTGAATTTTATCCCTATGAAATTCAATATAATGTATTACCTCACATAGATGTATTTTAGATAATGGATATACAAAAGAAGAAATGAAAATGATAGATGAGACGAAAAAAATCCTAAAAGATGATAATATAAGAATAACAGCTACTACAGTAAGAGTACCTGTAAAATATAGCCATAGCATATCTACAAATATTGAATTTGAAAATCCCTTTGAATTAGAGGATATAAAAAAAAGAATTACAGGATTTCAATGGAGTAATATTAAAGGATGATATAACAAATAATATTTATCCAATGCCTATAGATGCTACAGGTACAGATGAAGTCTATGTAGGCAGAATAAGAAGGGACTATAGTTTAGATAACGGGCTTAATATATGGATAGTAGCAGATAATGTTCGAAAAGGAGCAGCAACTAATGCTGTACAAATAGCAGAAATAGTTGCTAAAATATATTAGAGGAGAGAGCATAGATGATAAATATTGGTCTTTTAGGGCTTGGAACAGTAGGACAAGGTGTAGTAGAAATTATAAGAAAAAAAGGAAAAGGATTTAGAAAACTTATTAAATAAAAAAAATAAAAATTAAAAAAAATACTAGTAAAAAAATATTAATAAAGAAAGAGATATTCAACCTTCAAAGGATATTATTACAGATGATTTTAAGGATATTTTAGAAGATGATGAAATAAATATTATAATCGAAGTAACTAGTGATTTAGAAGAAAGCTATGGTTATATAAAAGATTCATTAAACAAAGGGAAACATGTAGTTACAGCTAATAAAGCCATAGTATCTAAATACTTTGAAGAGCTTAATGATTTATCTATAAAGAACAAGGTGGCTTTTTTTTATACGAAGCCAGTGTAGCAGGAGGAATACCAGTCTTAAAACCACTAAAAGAAGAGATAGCTTTAAATGAAATAGATGAAGTTCAAGGGATTTTAAATGGTACTTGTAATTATATCCTTACTAAGATGTTTCAAGAAGGCTTAGATTATAAAGAAGTTTTAAAAGTGGCACAGGATCTTGGATATGCAGAAGCAGATCCAGCTGCAGATGTGGAAGGCCATGATACCTTGAGAAAGCTAAGGATATTAGGTACTATAGCATTACAAGGAACAATCTTAGAAGAAGATATAATCTTAGAAGGAATAGATAATATTAGCTCCTTTGATGTAGAACAAATGAAAAAAAACTAAATAAGACTGTAAAATTAATTGGAGAAGCAAGGATTTTAGAAGATGGTTTTATAGCTGTAGTTCAGCCTACAATAGTAGATAATAATTCCTATTTTGCCTCTGTAAATGAAGCCTTTAACTCTGTAGCCTTTAAGGGAGACAATGTTGGAGAGTTAAAATTTTATGGAGCAGGAGCAGGTAAACTACCTACAGCAAATGCTATCTTAGGAGATGTATTAGATATAATAATGGATTCCTATAGAAAGGTTAATCCATTGGGAGAAAAAGTCCTTTTAAATAAAAACAAGACAATAAAGGGTAAATACTATTTAAGATTTTCAAAGATTAAGGATGAGATTCTAAAGGAAGTAGACAAGATTTCAGAAAAGATATTAGCTAAAGATGAATTTATAGCCATAGAAACTAAAGAGATGGAACTACAAGAAATATATAATATAATAGAATCTTTAAATATTAAAAAAAGATGAATATTTTTTTAGGAAGATTTCTTAATTAGGGGTGGAATATATGAAGTTTATTAGTACTAGAAATAAAAATGCAATATTAAAATCTAGTGAAGGAATTTTACAGGGCATTTCAAAGGAGGGGGGGCTTATTTGTCCCCTGTACTTTTCCAGAAATAAAAGATTTTGAATCCCTATTAAACAAGAACTATAGAGAAATAGCTCTGCTTATTATGGGAAGTTTTTTTCCCAGAGCTTGGTGTAGACTACTTAAAAGAATCCATAGATATGGCTTATGATACTAAGTTTGATAATAAAGATATAGTTCCATTAATTAATATTGATGGAATAAATTTTTTAGAACTATACCATGGACCTACTTTAGCCTTTAAGGATATGGCTCTATCTATTTTACCCTATTTAATCAAAGGGGGGGCAAAAAAAAGTAGGAAATATAAATGAGGAAATAGTAATCTTAACAGCCACATCTGGAGATACTGGGAAAGCAGCATTAGAAGGGTTTGCAAATGTTGAAGGAGTAAAGATAATAGTATTTTATCCTGAAGATGGAGTAAGTGAAGTTCAAAAAAAAGGCAAATGATAACTCAAGAAGGAGATAACACCTTCGTAGTAGGAGTAAGGGGGGAAACTTTGATGATGCTCAAAGTGGTGTTAAAAGGATGTTTAATAATAGGAACTTTAGTAAAAGACTAGAGGAAAACAACTATATATTATCTTCAGCAAATTCCATCAATATAGGTAGATTAATCCCTCAAATTGTATATTATTATTATGCCTATATTACAATGTTAAAAAGAAAAGAATTAAAAAAAAGGAAGAAAAATCAACATTGTAGTACCTACTGGTAATTTTGGAAATATATTAGCTGCATATTATGCTAAACAAATGGGATTACCTGTTAATAAACTTATTTGTGCCTCCAATGAAAACAATGTATTAACAGAATTTTTAAAGGATGGCATATATGATAAAAGAAGAGATTTAGCCCTTACATCATCTCCTTCCATGGATATATTAATATCTAGCAATCTTGAAAGGCTTTTATATCACTTAAGTGGAGAAGATGACAATTTAATAGATAAAAAAAATGAATCAACTTAATAATAAAGGATATTATGAAATGAATAACTTAGATATCGGTGATTTCTATGGTAATTATGCAGAGGAAGAAGAAGTATCCCAAGGCATAGAGTATCTATTTAAAAATAATGGATACTTAATAGATCCTCACACGGCAGTAGGATATAATGTATATGAAAAATACAAATTAGAAACAAAGGATAAAACCAAAACCATTATAGCTTCAACAGCCAGTCCTTTTAAATTTGGAAGTAAAGTTGCATCCTCCATAGGAATAGATATAAATGGAAAAGACGAATTTACAATACTTGAAGAATTATCCCAAAAATCTAATATTCCTATTCCCTCAAATATCCAGTCCTTAAAAAAACAAAGCTATAATTCATAAAAACACTGCTAACAAAGAAGAAATGGAGGATATGGTAAAAAAAATTTCTAGATATAGGTGATAAGGATGATTAAAGTAATAGTACCAGCAACAAGTGCCAATATGGGACCTGGGTTTGATACTTTAGGTTTGGCTTTAAATCTTTATAATATATTTACCTTTAAAGAAATTTCAAAAGGATTGGAGATCAATGGATTTGACAAAGAATATAATTATGAGAATAATTTAGTATATACATCTATGTTGGAAACATTTAAGGAAATAGATTATACACCTAAAGGAATAAGTATAGATATAGAATCTAATATACCTATTTCCAGGGGATTAGGAAGTAGTGCATCTTGTATTTTAGGTGGGGTTATAGGAGCCAATGAACTAGCAGGGGGCTCCTTTATCAAAAGAGGAAGTTTTTCAATTGGCAACTAGAATAGAAGGGCATCCTGATAATATAGCACCAGCTTTATTTGGTGGATTAATAGTATCTGTCATGGATGGAGAAAAGATATTATATAATAAAGTAAAGGTATGTAGTGGAATAAAATTTGTAGCATTAGTTCCAGATTTTGTATTATCCACTAAGGAAGCTAGGGAAGTGCTACCTAGTTCCATAAGTTTTCAACAAGGAGTCAATAATATAAGTAGAGTATCCCTACTTTTATCAGCCCTTTCCAATGGTAGATTTGATTTATTAAAATATTCCTTTAAAGACGCACTTCATCAACCTTACAGAGGAAAAATTATACCAGATTTTTTTTAATATAATAAATAAATGTGAGGAAATGGATGTATTGGGGGGGTATATTTAAGTGGAGCAGGTCCTACAATTATGTGTATCTTAGAAGAAGATAACAATAGTTTTATAGTGGATATAAAAAGATATCTTAATACCTTAAAGGGAAACTGGGGGGGCATAAAAGAACTATATATTGACTTAGAAGGAACGAGGATTAGCTAATACTGCCATTGTTTGGAGGGATATTATGAATAATAAAGTAAAAGTTTTTGTAGAAGGATTTGGAGAGGTTTATATAGAAGAGGATGCTACTTTAGAGGATTTATCTAAAAAGATATATGGAGAAGAATACAAAAATTATCTAAGTGCTAGAATAGATAACGAAGTAATTTATTTAAATCAAAAAGTAGAAGAAGGAAAATATATCAAGTTTCTAGATATACAAGATAAGGATGGTCATAGAATATATGGCAGAACCCTATCTATTATCTTTATAAAAGCCTGTAAAGATTTGTTTCCTGATTGCAATGTAACCATAGAACATTCCTTAGGTGAAGGATTATATGCTGAAATATATAAAGAAGAATCTATTAATTTTACTCAAATAGAGTTGATTAAAGATAGAATGAAGGAGATAATAGATAAGGATATTCCCATAGAAAGAATAAAAGTTTCTAAAGATGTAGCCTTGGAAGAGTTTAAAAAGCATGGATATGATGGAAAGGTTAGACTTTTGAAACATATAGATAAGGAGACCATACATATCTATAAAGTAGAAGATCATATAGATAGATTCCATGGCTATTTAGCTCCTTCTACAGGATATGCTAATATTTTTGATTTAAAATATTATTATCCTGGAGTCATATTGCTATTTCCAACAGAGGAAAGCAACTATACCGTTCCAGAGTTTAAAGAACAACCTAAACTGGCAAAGGTATTTAAAGAAGCAGAAGACTGGGCTAATATATTAGACTTAGGATATTTAGGATCTTTAAATGATAAAATAGAAGATGGTTCAATTGCTGAAGTAATAAGGGTTTCAGAGGCATTGCATGAAAAAAAGATTGGGCAAATAGCGGATATGATTTGTGAAGACAAAAATGTAAATATCATATTAGTAGCTGGTCCATCATCATCAGGAAAGACTACATTTGCCCAAAGATTAGCGGTACAACTTAAAGTAAATGGTAAAAGACCTATTTCTATATCAGTAGATGATTATTTTGTAAATAGAGAAGATACTCCATTAAATGAATATGGAGAATATGATTTTGAAGCCTTAGAAGCCATAGATTTAGAGATTTTAAATAGGGATTTAATTATGCTGTTGGAAGGTGAAGAAGTAGAATTACCTAAATTCAACTTTAAAACTGGAAAAAGGGAGATGTCAGGGATTAAAATCCGTGTAGATGAAGACCATCCAATAATAGTAGAAGGAATACATGCCTTAAACTCTAAAATGACCTCATCTATTCCAGAAAAAAAATAAATTTAAAATTTACATAAGTGCTTTAACCCAATTAAATATTGATGGACATAATAGAATTCCTACTACTGATACTAGAATAATTAGAAGAATGGTTAGAGATGTAGAATTTAGAGGTAATAGCATAATGAGAACCTTTGAACTGTGGGATGGAGTAAGAAGAGGAGAAGAAAAAAAACATATTCCCTTATCAAGAAGACGCCGATGTAATGTTTGATTCTGCTTTAGTATATGAACTAGGGGTGTTAAAAAAACATATAATGCCCTTATTAAAAGAAGTGGATAGAGATAGCCAATACTTTTCAGAAGCAAAAAGACTAATTAAGTTTTTAGGGTATTTTAAAAATATAGAAAAGGAAAATTATATACCGCCAAATTCCATATTAAGGGAATTTATAGGAGGCTCCTGTTTTCATGAATAGCAAGTTTTAGGAGGAATTTATGATATTGATATTTGCAGTAGATAATAATTGGAATATAGGCTATAAAGGTAAAATGCTAGCAGATATTCCAGAAGATTTAAAGCGATTTAGAAAAATTACAGAAGGGAATATTGTAATAATGGGGGAGAAAGACTTTAGAAGCAATTCCAGGACAAAACCCCCTACCTAATAGGATAAATATATTACTTACGAAAAATAAAGAATGGAATAAAAAAAAGGATTTTATGTAGTAAATAAATTAGAAGACCTATTTCCACTATTGGAAGAAATTAATCCTAGAAACAAAATGAAAATATTTGTAACAGGAGGAGAAAGTATAGTAGAACAATTAATATCTCATTGTAATGAAGCCTATATTACAAAGATATTAAAGAGATTTGAAAAGCAGATACTAAAATACCTAATTTAGATTTAGATGACAATTGGAAAATAACAAAAGAATCTCAGATATATACACAGGGAGATTTAAAATATAAATATGTAAATTATATTAAAATATGAAAAAAATGGTACCCCCCCTTATTAATGGTAATAAGGGGGGGTTTTAATATGCTATAATTTCAATTATTCTATATTTACTTACTAATAATATAATAAGCTACAACAAAATACAACAAATTCTAACACATTCTAACAAAATGTAAAGATGTTTAGGAGGTGGAGGAATTTTTTTATTGCTTTTTTTAATTTGATTTTAGGGGGGGTTAAAGAGCTTAAAATAGCAGCTTAAATATTATTGATAAAAAAAATGTATATAGAATTGGCATCATAATTGCAACAATAGAGAAAGTGAATTAAAAGATTTAATCTAAACAAAAAAATGGAGGGATAATTAATGATTAAAAGAAGTTTTGTATTTTTGCTTATTGCAGTATTGGTAGTTTCATCATTAGTTGGTTGTAGACCATCTACTGACTCAAGCAATGGTGGACAAGCTGCAGACAGTGGTTCAAAAGTTACCACAATTAGAGTAGGACACGTATTAGCACCAACACATCCTTATACTTTAGGATTAGAACATTTTGCTGACTTAGTTGCAGAAAAGACTGACAACAAAGTTAAAGTTGAAGTTTTCCACAGTTCCCAACTTGGAAATGAAAGGGATATGATTGAAGGATTACAACTTGGAACTTTGGAAATGGCCTTAGTATCTACTGCTCCACTTTCAAGTTTTACAGATGATTTCCTTGTATTTGATTTACCTTTTATATTTAAAGACACAGAAAATGCTCGTAAAGTAGTAGACGGTGAAATTGGTCAAAAATGTTAGATGATTTACAAAAACAAGAAATAATAGGACTTGCTTACTGGGAAAATGGTTTCAGGAATGAAAATAAATGTGTTAGTCACAGATGGTAAAGTAAGAGATGAAAAAAATATTCAATAAGGACTACCAATTTGCCATTGTTGGTAATGGAGGATGGGGTAGAACTCCAGACTATCTTAGAACCCTATATTCATCAAAATCTAAATTTACAGTAAAAAAACCCTCACGGAATGGGAGCATTAGGCTATGATAGTGAACTAATAACAGATTTAGCAGAAAAACAATTATATGAACTTGACTTTAACAGACGAAAGGAAATATTCAAAAAAACTTCAACTTGAAATAAGTAAAGAAATACCAATAATCGTATTGGCAACACAATCTAATAAAGTAATGTTTAGAAAAGATTATTATGACGGATGGACAAAGACCTATGATTATCAACAATTAGAACAAAATAGATTATCATATGTGGAAAAGTAAACAAAATCGAGGTAAGTTATGAACAGAAGGATAAAAATATATTTCACAATCCTATTAATATTAACAATTGTATTTTTATGTGGAAGATACTTATACCCCCCCACAGTGCAATGATACCTTCAGGTGACTCCTTAGAGCCACCATCTAAATACATATATTAGGAACTGACGATTTAGGATTAGATATATTTTCCCAATTATCAAAGGGATACTTTACAAGTATATTTATAGGTATTATATCAGCAATTATCTCCTTTATTGTAGGAGGACTGCTAGGGGTTATGGCAGGTTATATTGGTGGAACTGTAGACTTTTTTTATTAGCTTTTTAATAAACTTATTTTTATCCATGCCTCAAATACCAATAATGATAGTTGTTGGGGCATTTTTAGGTCAAAGCCTATGGAATATAATATTTGTAGTGAGCTTATTTTCTTGGAGCTATATAGCTAAAATAGTAAGAGCTAAAACCATACAAATCAAGAATAAAGATTATATATTATTATCTAAAAGTTATGGTGGCAACTTTACCTATATCTTTAAAAACCACATATTTCAAGAAATATTTCCAATTTTATTGGTAAACTCCATTGGTGTAATAGGACGAGCTATAGTGCAAGAATCATCCCTAGCCTTTCTAGGATTATCAGATCCTCTATCCAAATCCTGGGGATTAATGATTCAAAGGGTAGTAAATTTCAATGGAATTTACTTTACAAAATTTTGGACCTGGTGGTTATTACCTCCATTATTATCCTTAATCATAGTGATCTATTGTATTAGAAGAATATCTAGAGAAGTAGAAAATATTAATTTTTAAATATAGAGTGATATTATGAAAAAAAGAATTGGAATACTAATACTATCTTTTATAGTTATATACATTATTAACTTTTACATACCAAGACTTATGCCAGGGGGGGATCCTTTTTCCCATTCAGAAAGCACATCAGGCAACGAAATGGAAGGACTTAGTCCTGAAGAAATTCAAAGAATGAAAGCATATTATGGACTTGATAAGCCTATTAACGAACAATTTGTAAATACAGTTAAAGACAATATAAAGGGAGATTTTGGAAATAGCATACTATATAAAAAACCAGTAGTAGAAGTTATATCCAAGAGATTTCCTTGGACCCTTTACATAATGTCTCTTACCCTAATAATAAGCCTTTTAATAGGAGTTTTTACAGCACTTATAGGGATATATAATCCTAAACTAAATAGATTTATTCACAGACTTATGACATCTGTATGTGAAATTCCACCCTTTATAGTTGGAATAATATTATTATTTTTAGTAGCGGCAAAGGTAGAATGGATACCTTTATCTGGAAATGTGACACCTTTTAAAAAAATATATAAATAGGGTGGACTATGTAAAAGATATACTAATTCATAGTTTAATGCCAATTAGTACCTTAGTAATTATCAATACACCAGGTTTTTACTTTACAGCAGTGTCAAGTTTTAAAACAATATTAAACAAACAATATATAATGAATGCTAATTCCAAGGGATTATCTAAGGGAAGAATATTAACAAAATATATCTTATTAAACGCAATTTTACCGATTATTGCAAAGTTTTTTTTCTAAGTGTTGGAAATGCCATAGGGGGGGCTACTATGGTGGTGGAAAATGTATTTGCATATCCAGGTTTAGGTAGGATTTTGCGAGATGCCGTTATATTTAGAGATTTTATCTTGATACAAGGAATATTCTTAATATCCACTACTACAGTCCTAGTAAGTTCTTTTATTTCCGATTGTATTACTGAATTTATTGGAAAATACAATACATAAGTTTTGATAGGAGCATATATATGATAAAAATAGACAAATTAAAAGTTGAATATCCCCCCCAAGAATTTTCCCTAGACCCTATTAGTATGAATATAGAAAAGGAGAAATCATATCCCTAGTAGGGGGGAATCAGGAAGTGGCAAGACTACCTTTGGCAAAGCAGTTGTAGGTATAATAGAAACAATGCTCAAGTAAGTGGAGAAGTATTAATAGATAATATAAACATAGGAAAATTTCACAAAAAGAATTAAAACAAATGCAGATGAAAGACTTTTCCATTTGTTTTCAAAACTCTCAAGAACTTTTAAATCCACTTTTAACAGTAGGAGAACAGTTATTTGAAGTACTTAAAAAAAGAATATGGAAAAAAATGATATAAAAGCAGAAATTTTAAAATTATTAAAAAAAAGTAGGGCTAAAAGAAGACATACTGTATAAATATCCCTATGAACTTTCAGGAGATGATACAAAAAATACTAGTTATAACCTCCCTGTGTTTAAAGCCAAAATTTGTCGTATTAGATGAGCCAACAAGCTCTTTAGATGAAGAATCTAAAGAACAAGTAATCAAGCTTATAAAAAGTATAAATAGGGAGTATCATACATCTTTTTTTTAATAATTACTCACGATTTAATCCTTGCAAAGAAATTAAGCAATAGAATAGCCATTATCTATGGAGGGAAAATAGTAGAAGTTGGAGATAGTAGAAAAATACTAGAAACCCCCATGCATCCTTATACAAGGGGGGGCTAATTAATTCAAGTATGGAACTAAATCCCTATAAAGATATATGGGGCATTCCTAATGGAGAAAGCGGTGACAATGCTATAGGTTGTCCATTTTTAGTAGATGTAATCAAAGACTAGAATCCTGTAGAGAAACAATACCTAGTTTAAAGAATCTATCTAAGGATAAAAATAGATTAATAGCCTGTAACCGTGGAGGTATAGTTCAGTTTATTAAAGGAAATAAAATTACTAAAAGCTACAATGGTAAAAATATAATTAGAAATATAGATATTCAATTAATGGCAGGGGAAACCATTTCACTAATTGGAGAATCAGGAATAGGAAAGACAACTCTGTTAAAGGTCATAGGTGGGTTCTTGGATCCAGATTATGGAGAAATATTATTTGAAGGAAAAAGCTGATTTTAAAAACTTCATAAAAGTAAACATGGACTACAAGTAATATTTCAAGATCCAACTACATCTATAAATCCAAATATGAAGATAATAGATGCAGTATCAGAACCTTTAAGATTATCTTCTAAACAAACTAATTGTGAAGAAGAGGTCAAAAAAAAGTTTTAAAAGATGTAGGTTTACCTCAAGATGAAATTTTCTTAAATAAAAGAGTTAAGGATTTATCAGGAGGACAAAACAAAGGGTATCTATTGCTAGGGCCTTAATTATGGAACCAAAGGTGCTTTTAGCAGACGAGCCTACATCTATGTTAGATGTTTCAAGTAAGGCAAATCTTTTAAGATTGCTAAAGGGTATTCAAAACTCTAAAGGCTTTTCCATGATTATAGTAACCCATGATCTTACCTCAGCTGTGAAAATATCAGATAGGATATACCTATTAGAAAAATCTAAGGGAATCAAAGAGTATAGAGGAGAAAATATAGGAGCGATTATATGATACATAAAAAAATATGAAAAACTAAAACAAAGACTAAAAGAATTAGATAATATAGCCATAGCTTTTTCTGGTGGAGTAGACAGCACTTTTTTTTACTATATGCTGCAAAGGAGACTTTAGGAAATAATACTATAGCTATAACAGTTAATGCATCAATGTATCCAGAAGGAGAAAGGATAGATGCTAAACATTTAGCTAGTCAACTAGGTGCTCATCACATAAACATAGAGGGAAAGGAATGGGAGATTCAAGGCCTTATTGATAACAAACCAGATAGATGTTATCATTGCAAAAAAAGCTATATTTACTAAAATAAAAGAAGTTGCAAAGACAAATGGCATAGAATATGTTGCAGATGGAACTAATGCTGATGATATAGATGATTATAGACCGGGAATGAAAGCATTAAAAGAATTGGGAATAATAAGCCCATTAAAAGAAGTAGGATTAAACAAAGAAGAAATAAGAAAATTATCAAAGGAATTTAATATACCAACTTGGGACAAATCCTCAATGGCTTGTTTAGCATCAAGGATTCCCTATGGAACTAAAATAACTCATGAAAACCTTAAAATGGTAGAAAAATGCGAAACATATTTATTGGAACATGGATATAAAGGATTTAGAGTTAGATATCATGGAGATATAGCTAGGATTGAATTAGATCCTAAAGATATAAAAATATTTGTAAATTCTCCTAAAATTCAGGATTTAATAAATTATTTTAAAGAAGTAGGCTTTACTTATATCACATTAGACTTAGAAGGATATAAATTAGGTAGTATGAACCATGTTTTAAATGAAAAAGAAAAATTAAATTACTAGGAAGTGAAAATATGGATAAAAATCAAATAGTAGATCTATTAAATAGATTTAAAAACGAGGAAATAATGCACAGAAGATGTATTAGAAAAATTAAAAAAAACTTCCTTATGGAGATTTAGGATATGCCAAATAGATCATCACAGAGGTATTAGAAATGGATATCCAGAAGTAATATATTGTGAAGGAAAATCCTTAGAACATATTCAAGGCATAGTAAAACATATGTTAAAAGAAAAAAAACGTAAATATACTAGGGACTAGAGCTAGTAAAGAAGTATATGAAGGAATAAAAGAAATAACTGACAATGTAGAATATCATGAATTAGCTCGTATAGTCGTTGTAAAAAAAAGAAGAATTTAGAAAGACAAGTAAAAACATATTAGTAGTTACAGGTGGTACAGCAGATATACCAGTGGCAGAAGAAGCAGCTATTACTGCAGAAGTATTGGGAAATACTGTAGAAAGACTTTATGATGTAGGAGTAGCAGGATTACATAGATTACTTTCTAATGTAGATATCCTCTTTAATGCAAATGTAATAATAGCAGTAGCAGGTATGGAAGGAGCATTGGCTAGTGTAGTAGGAGGATTAGTAGATAAACCTGTAATAGCTGTACCTACAAGTGTTGGCTATGGAGCAAATTTTGGTGGATTATCAGCACTACTTTCCATGCTAAACTCCTGTGCCTCTGGAACAAGTGTAGTAAATATAGACAATGGATTTGGAGCAGGATATTTAGCAAGTATGATCAATCAAATGACAGAAAAGG
>JMBX01000125.1_pt1 | contig 19890 bp, 26 predicted proteins | sample 616521 | NCBI WGS metagenome assembly JMBX01 (sample SAMN02727906, study PRJNA239997) | anaerobic digester metagenome | biome: anaerobic digester; isolation source: mesophilic anaerobic digester inoculated with municipal waste water sludge... | place: Germany: Bielefeld University, CeBiTec ...
AAAAAGGATCCCAAAAGGATATAATAGGGATGTTAGATGATTTGATTTCTAAAATAAAAAGTATTTCTGCAGTACATGATTTGTTAGCGAAAGATAAATTAGGGAGAAGTATCATTAATTTAAAAGACATGGTAATCCATATCGTACAATTTATGATTAATACAAGAAAGGGTATCGAATTTAAACTTGAATTAGATGATGTTTTTGTTTCCTATAGTAAAGCTTCAACTATAGCTTTAGTTGTTAATGAACTAGTAACAAATAGTTTGAAATATGCTTTTATTGGAAGAGAAAAAGGAGAAATTAAAATTACATGTAAATACTCTAATGAATCAATAAAATTAGAGGTGTCGGATAACGGCATAGGATTTCCTGAACATTTTGATATTAACCAAAGTAATGGGTTAGGACTATCAATTGTACATTCAATAGTTACTAAGCAATTAGCTGGAAACATTATAATAAAATAATAACGGTGCTAATATTATTATAGAAATTCCCGCCAAGCAAGTTTCTATTAATGAATAATAAGGAATATTCTAATGTAATATTGAGGGGGGGACGTATATGAAAAAATTTAAAGGTGGTAGTTGCTGAAGATGAAATTCTTATACTAATGGGATTAAAAAGCAATTTAGAAAGTTTAGGTTGTATTGTGATTGGTGAAGCCACAAATGGAAAGGAACTAATTGATATTGTATTAGAGAGAAAACCCGATTTAATAATCGCTGACATCAATTTACCGATCTTAGACGGACTTGAGGCATTAGATATAATTAATCAAAAGATGAACATTCCCTCGTTAATTGTAAGTGGGTATGATGATGAAGAACTAATCCAAAGAGCCTCAGAAATAGGTGTTTTGGGATATCTTATAAAGCCTATAGATGAATCTGACTTAAAAGCTGCAATAGAAATCGCTATTTCAAAATTTGAAGAAATTAATAAGCTAAAAAAAGAATTAGAAGAAACTAAGGATGCTTTAGAATCTCGAAAAATTATAAGAAAAGCAAAGGGAATAGTAATGGAACGATTGCAACTAAAAGAAGATGATGCAATGAAATTTTTGCAGAAAAAAAAGTAGAAATTCTAATAAAAAGCTAGTCGATGTTGCAAAGATATCATTGAAGCTGATAAGGCTTTTAGATTAGACTAAAAATATTGAAAAATTAGCGATTATGGAGGCAGAGGACATGAAATACGTCAGATTTATGAAAGATACTATAATCAGTTATGGAATTTTAGAAGAAGAAAAAATTCAAGTTATCAAGGGAGATATATTTAATGAGTTCGAAATAACTAATGAAGTATATCACCTATCAGAAGTAAAGCTATTGCACCCATGCACTCCAAGTAAAATAGTATGTGTTGGTTTAAATTATCGTGATCATGCCGAAGAAATGAAAGATAAACTACCAACGGAGCCAATTATTTTTATAAAACCTTCGACTGCTGTCATTGGTCCTCTCGATAATATTATCTATCCTTCAATGAGTAGGCAAGTAGATTATGAAGCAGAGTTGGGTGTAATAATTAAAAACAAGGCAAGAAATCTAGAAATAGAAGAAGTAAATAAACATATTTTAGGTTATACATGTTTCAATGATGTAACTGCACGTGATTTACAAAAGAAAGATGGGCAATGGACCCGTGCCAAATCGTTTGATACATTTGCGCCATTTGGACCTTTTATTACAACAGATATAAATGCCAACAATTTAGATATACAACTTTTATTAAATGGTGAAATAAAACAAAATTCCAATACCAATTGTATGATATTCTCTGTAGAAGAACTTATTAGTTTTATCTCAAAAATAATGACTCTTTTACCAGGAGATGTTATAGCAACAGGAACGCCTTCAGGTGTAGGACAAATGAAAATTGGAGACAAAGTGGAAGTCAAAATAGAAAGAATCGGCACTTTGATTAATTATATTATGTAATTATCTGTTAACCTTTTTTTTGAATCTTTAATCTATCTTGTCGCTTTTTTTTATTAACTTTTCTTATAGCTTCTTCATTGTATCCCATTACTTTATTTAATATGTTTCATTATCTCTCCATTTCTCTCTTACCTTTACATATAGATCAAGATAAACCTTTGTTTCAAATAATTCTTCAATATCTTTTCTTGCCAATTCTCCTACCTTTTTTTATCATAGTTCCATTTTTACCAATTATTATAGGTTTTTGACTCTCTCTTTCAACATATATTTCTGCACTTACATACAAAACTCCATTCTCTCTTTCTTTCAATTCTTCTACTACAACACCAGTTGAATGAGGAATTTCCTCTCTAGTTAGATTAAATACCTTTTCTCTTATTATTTCGGAAATAATAAACCTAGAAGGTTTATCAATAATAATATCTTCAGGATAGTATTGAGGCCCATATGGCAAATGTCCAATAATTGCTAATTTAAGTTCAGAAAGATTTTCTCCCGTAATAGCTGAGACAGGTATACTTTCAACAATATTATTACAAACATCTTCTATTTGATGGATCATATTTTGAATATAGCTTCTATCTCCAAGTTTGTCTATTTTATTAACAACTAATATTGTAGGAATATTAGAAGCATTGATAACCTCTGCTACCCTCAAATCTGATTTTCTTATTCCTTCAGTTGCGTCAGTCACAAATAGTATCAAATCTACTCCTTCAAGAGCATGAACGGCAATATTGTACATATATTCTCCGATTTTTCTTAAAGGTTTATGTATCCCCGGAGTGTCTACAAAAACTATCTGATAATTGTCTTCAGTTAAAACACAATTTATTCTGTTTCTTGTAGTTTGAGGTTTTTCAGATACAATGACAACTTTTTGACCCATTAATGCATTAATTAATGTGGATTTGCCAACATTTGGTTTTCCAGCCACAGTAACAAAACCACTTTTAAAAATATTCTCTTCCATATTTTCCTCCTACATTCGTCTAATTTTCTCGCTTTATAAATTCGAAATTCTTTTTTTTAGAAAATCTTCATTTCTAAAGTGACTAAACAATTTATTTTGCATCAAAAATATATAATCATCTCACTGATTACGTTGTAATTATATCATATCAAGTTTTTTTTAAGAGTTCATACAAAGAAAAATTATTCTTAAAATTTACACATAAATGATATAATATGTTGAATAATTTAATACAATATTTAATTATTTAAGAATATTTTTCCCCCCCGCTCTTTACATACTTACCTTTTTTAAAAATCGTTCTACAATGTTCAAATATTGTACGACAATTTCCTTCATAACCTAATTTAATTTTCAACAAAATATACTACTTATTATACATATATTTTTCTTAATTTATTAACTATTTTATTGTTAGAGAAAAAAAATTACCTTCTGAAATCAGAAAGGAGGTGATTTAAAATGATATCAACAGCTAATAAATATGCTTTAAAATTAGAAGACGTATGTTCTCACGTAGGCACATTTGAACTTAAAAATATCTCTTTTGAACTTGGTGGTGGAGATGTACTTTCGGTGTTAGGGCCTTCAGGATCAGGAAAAACTGTTCTTTTAAGAACTATTGCCGGATTAATAAAACTAGATTCTGGAAAAATACTATTAGGCTCGCATAGAATTGATGATTATTCTCCCAAAGATAGAAAGGTTGGATTCGTATTTCAAATTACGCTCTCTTTCCTCACCTTGATTCAAAGCTTAATTTGGGATTTCCTTTATATATTAGAGGAAAAAAAAGAAAAAAAGAAGTGTACGTAGAAGCTACCAATGTTGCTCAAGAACTAGACGGACTTCCAAATTATTTAGAATTTAAGCCAAGTGAACTTCCTGAAGGTATGAAACAATTAATTGCCCTTGGAAGGGAAAAATTAAACGAGTGTAATTTATTACTTCTAGATGAACCTTTAAGCCAGCTTGACAGAAAATTGCATATCGAAATGAGAACGTTATTAAAAAATTTATTACCGACTTAAGTAAAACAACCGTTGCTGTTTTTAGTGACCCTGAAGATGCGATTGCTCTAAGTAATTATATTATGATTTTAGATAATGGTGAAATACTACAATATGGAGAAACATTTGAAGTATACAATAATCCAATAAACATTAAAGTTATGGAACTCTTATCAAGATTAGGATTGAATATAATAGATCTTGAAATAGTTGGAGGAAAAATTTTCAAGACCTTTTCAGTTAATCTTCCCGATGGTTTATATAAATTATGTTTTAGACCAGAAGAAATTGAAGTCAGCAATAAGGGGTTAGAAGTTATATCTCAAAAAGCTATATTTATGATTCTTCAAGAAAGATAATTGAATGTGATTTTAAAGGACAAGTTCTTAAATTACTAGTTCCTAAAAGTACTTCTCAAAAGTTTAAATTTGTTCCAACAAACCCAAAATTTTTTTTAATTTATAACAAAATTATTGATTTAATAAGTATATGTGAAAGTGATAAAAATAACGTTTAATAATATGATTGATTGATTAATGAACTATTACAAAATAATTGTGTTTAAAGATATAGTATACATTCATCATAAACATTCATATTATTTAATCTTTACTTAAACAAATGAAAATTTATGATTTTCTTCTTTATTGACATGTATTTACAGATATTTAGTTTAGTTTATTCTTAAAAGCTCTTAAACGAGTTTGACTTTATTTGTGATTAAAGTTAAAATGTTGTTGTATATTATTGGGTTTATAAATATAAGCTAAATAACAAAAGGCTGGAGAAAAGGAGAAAAGCCTATTCTTACCAAAAGATTGGTGAAAATAGGCTTTTTTTCTTTGTTACATGTATTTAAGTTATATTACCTAAATACCTTGAGGAGGTGTCTTTATGAAACGTTTTGTGTTGTTATTTTTATCTGTTTTACTTTTGGCAGGGTTTACATTTTCTGTTACAACGATTGAATTTTGGCATGCTATGAGCGGACAAAGAGTTCCCCTAATTGAAAACATGGTTAAAGACTTTGAGGCTCTTCATCCAGATATTAAAGTAAACATTCAATTTACTGGTAGCTATCCTGAAACTATTAGCAAACTTATTGCTGCTGTTCAATCTAAAAATGCGCCACATGTTGTTCAGATATATGAAATTGGTACAAGAATTATGATTGATAGCGGCGTAATTGTTCCTGCACAAGAATTGCTAGATAAAGATCCCACTTTTGATGTTGGAGTATTACTTGATCCTATAGTAAATTACTATACAGTTGATGGAAAACTTTATTCAATGCCTTTCAATTCGTCAACAGCTTTATTATATTACAATAAAACTCTTTTCAAAGAAGCTGGACTTGACCCAAATAAACCACCCAAGACATATGACGAATTTCTAGAATATTCTAGACTTCTTACTAAAAAAGATTCTAGCGGAAAGACTATTCAATACGGTTTTACATGGCCAACTCACGCATGGGTATTTGAGCAAATGTTAGCGGTGGCGGATGCTCCTTTTGTAAATAACAACAACGGAAGAACAGGAAGAGCAACGGAAGCTGTTTTCAATAATGAAGCAGGTTTAAAGATATTTAAACTTCTCGACCAATTAAACAAAGAAGGCTTAATTATTAACACAACTCATGAGGATTGGTCTGCAGCAAGGCAAAACTTTATCTCCGGTAAAGCTGCAATGTTGATTACGTCAACTTCTGATGTACAATTGTTTGAGGAAGGATTAAAGAGTAATAATTATGAACTTGGAACTGCTTTTTTTTACCTGTACCTGATATTTCAATAAGCGGAGGTCCTGTAGTTGGAGGAGCAAGTCTTTGGTTAATTAAAGGCCATCCTGATAATGAACTACAAGCGGCTTGGGAATTAATGAAATTTATTAATAACGAAGAACAACAAATTACATGGCATAAAGGAACTGGCTATTATCCCGTAAGAAAAGATGCAGTGGAAACTTTACATTACGAAGGATTCTATGCTGATAATCCAAATTATTTCACTTCTTTGTTACAGTTATTATTAGCAAAAAGAAATTACAATACCGCAGGAGCAGTCATAGGAGTATTTCAAGAAGCACGTGAAACTATAGAAAATGCTTATGATAAAATGGTTGCTGGTCAAATGACCCCCCCAGAAAAAGCTTTGAAATGGGCGGAAGAAGAAGTAACAAAACTTATAAAGGAATACAATAAATTTTATCAATAGTATCTATTAACAAATGCAACTAAAAATACTATAGCAGATTGAGAAACATCAATTATTTTCCAGGGGGGAGAAGAGTATTCTTCCCTGGATTTTAGAAGGAGTGAAATAAAATGAAATGGGGGAAAATATACTCCATTCCTACTATTAATACCTACGTTTTAATTATCATTCTTTTTATTTACTGGCCAACCATCTCATCTTTTATGCTTAGCTTTTACAAAGTCTCTCCATTTGGAGATAGAAAAATATTCGTAGGCTTTGATAACTTCATTAATTTATTTAAAAGTCAAGCTTACTTAAATTCAATAAAAGTGACTATAATCTATGTTGTCATCACTGTCTTTAGTGTAATTTTTTTTGGATATCTTATAGCTTTGCTGTTAGATAACAAAGTTTTCGGTGTTAAATTTTATCGAACTTTAATATTCACACCTTATGCAATTTCATTTACAATTGCAGGTGCTCTTTGGACATTTATGTTAAACCCAGTAGCCGGCCATATTAATTATTTTCTTGATCGTTTTTTTTGGGATAAGCGCCAATTGGCTTACTGGTCAACCATTCGCATTGATTTCTATAATGATTACAAGTATTTGGAAAATGCTTCCTTTTTCCATTATATTTTATCTAGCAGGTCTCCAATCTATACCAGAAGAAGTCATAGAAAGTGCAATTATTGACGGAACAAACAACTGGCAAAGAATTTGGAAGATAAAATTTCCAATGCTTTCTCCAACAACTTTTTATCTTATTATTATGGAAATTACGCATTCTATGTTTGAATCTTTTGGAATCATAGACATAATGACAAAAGGTGGTCCTGTAGAAACTACTACGACCATGATATATAGATTGTATTTAGATTCATTTTATTTTCAAAAAAACGGGAGAGGCTGCCGCTCAAAGTGTTATTTTGTTTCTAATAATGTGTTTTATTACTTTCTTCTATTTTAGGTTCGGCGAAAAACCGTCCATTATCAGTAAGGGGTGAATAATATTGAAAATATCGTCAAAGAAGAAAATAAATTATGTATTAATCGAAGTTGGATTAATAATAGTATCAATAATAATGTTTTTACCGTTTTTTTTAGCTGTATCTATGAGTTTTATGAGCGAGGTAGAGGTTTTTTTTCATATCCACCAAAATTTCTTCCTTCTCAAATTAACTTTAAAAACTATAAAGAAGCATTAGATATAATGAATCTTAAGAGAATGCTTTTAAATTCTTTCATAGTAGCAACTTGTACTACACTGGGGGGGAAAATAATTACCGGGACTCTTGGTGCATTTGCTTTTTCTTCTTTTAACTTTAAAGGTAAAAATACTCTTTTTTTTACTTTATTTATAACTTTGTTTTTGCCTGCAGAAACAGTAATGATTCTTCCTTTATTTATGATCATGTCAAATTCGGGTGGGTCAATACATATTGGGCTTTGATCATACCTTTCACAGCATCAGCAACCAATACATTTTTATTTAGACAACATTTTATGTCTATTCCAACTGAATTAGAGGATGCAGCAAAAATTGATGGCGCGACTCCTATGCAATATTTTAGGAAAATATTGATTCCATTATCAGGTCCGATGATAGCAGGGGGGGCTTCAATAATTAATTTTGTTTACGCTTGGAACATGTATTTATGGCCATTAATAGTCACAATGGATAATAAAATGAAGACAGTTCAAATTGGTGTAAAAATGCTAATAGCAACAGATAGTACAAACAATTGGGGGGGAATAATCATGGCAGGAACATTGATGGCTGCCCTACCAACATTAATTTTATTTTTTTTGTACTTCAAGATCTATTTGTTAAGAGTTTAGTAACCAGTGGATTAAAGGGATAAAAATTATTTCTTGGTAGATAAATTCATATGAATGTTTAAATTCTTATTTTTATAATATAATATCTAGAGTGTACTTAATGACAATATCTAATTGAAAGTTCTTATGAAGGAGGAGCGATTAATGGAGGATTTTTTTTAGTATTGGGTCATAGAGGTTACAGAGCAAAATATGCAGAAAACACTATTGAGGCATTTCAAAAAGCTTTAGAATATGGTGCTGATGGTATTGAATATGATTCTAGATTAACTAAAGATGGGGGTTCTTGTAGTATTACATGATGAAGAAATTAATGGCATAAAATTAAACTCCATCGAATATAACCAACTAAAGAATATTAAATTTTCAAATGGTCAAACTATACCTACTGTTGAAGAAACAATTAGATCTTTGAACAATAAAGCTATCTTAAATCTAGAAGTAAAAGAAGTGGAAGCAGCTATTCCTTCTTACGAAATAACAAAAAAATTAGGGGCATTAAAAAGAACATTATTTTCATCATTCAAAGTTGATGCACTAAGAAAAATAAGAAAATAGATAAAGAGGTTAAATTAGGACTATTGGTTCAATATGATACCTTAGATAATTTACCTCAATTGCATAAGGAATTAAGCCTTTATTCTTTAAATTTATGGGTTGATGCTGTGAAAGAAAATATTCAAGAATCATCAAAAATGTTAAGAAAATGGAAAGATGCTGGCTTGAAAATATATTTATGGACTCTTAACAATCCTCAAGATTTATATGATTTAGAAGGTTTTTACGATTGTGTAATAACCGATGAAGTGGAACTAATAGTTACTGAAAGAAAAAGAATGAAAAAAAGGAACAATCTTCTAAATAATAATATGTTTAATTGCAATGAAAATTGACTTTATCAATTTGCGAAGATTTTTTTTGATTTAGTTCGCTTTGTTTACCTATAAACAGGCTTAGTCAACTAAGAATGACTCTGATACAATTTGACTTTATTTAAAAGTAAATATAAAATAATAATGATTTTACATATTTGGCTAGAAATCCAGAGAAAAGCCTATTATTTCCAGACAACTGGAGATAATAGGCTTTTTAAGTGGTAGACTAATATTTTGGAATTCAAAAGGGTAATACACTCAAGGGAGGTTTTAATTATGAAAAAAGAAACAAAACTGATCTTTTTCTCCATTGTTTTAATTCTTTTTGGAAGTATTCTTGCTCATATGTTTAACACCTCATTTTATTCAGTAGACGTTAAAAGGATAAATTTTGAAACTGACACTGGTATTCTGTCAGGTCTTTTGTACATGCCAAAGGATGCTAGTGCAGCGGATCCAAGGCCAACAATCATAACTACCCATGGGTATTTAAATTCCGCTGAAATGCAGGATGCTAGTGCAATAGAAATGTCAAGAAGAGGATATGTTGTTCTTGCGCTAGATATGTATGATCACGGTCATTCTATAAATAAAACAACATATGAACCTGCTACATCTTTCTTTTCTTTTTGGCCTAATGCTATTTATGATGCTGTTCAATACATGTATAATCAAGAATATGTCTTGAAAGATCCGGAAGGTAATGGAATCATTGGAGTTGCAGGACATTCTATGGGGGGATTTTCTTCTACGGTTGCCATGGTAAAGGATGAGCAAGATTTTTTTGAAAACTGGCGTAAGAAAAATACATGCAGGGCTAACTATGGGATCTGATTATTCTTGGTCTAGCTATCTGGGAATCAATTCTGATGTAGCATTTGCAGCTTACGGACCAAGAACTGTTGGAATAATAGCTGCACATTATGATGAGTTTTTCTTCGATTCAGAAGCCTCAAAGACTGGTGAAACGGTTGTTTTCAAAGATTTCATAAACAAACCTGAAGGAAGAGCCTTTTTAGGGAATCCTGAGAACCCAATTGAAGGATTAATGTTTACATTAGAAAACGGTGGTAGAAGGGTAATTTATGAACCATGGGAAATTCACCCTTGGAATCATTTCTCGTTTGAAACAACAAGATACCAAATATCGTTTTATACAAAAGCATTTCAAGGATATACATCTCCAAATCAGAAAAATGTGGGATTAGGTCCAGAAAATCAAAGATGGATGTTAAAAGAATATTCTGAATTTTTGGCATTAATTGGATTCTTCCTACTTTTGTACCCTTAATAACCGCTCTCATTAAGTTGCCAATTTTTTCAAAGGCCATAACCACACCAACTTTAGTCATTCAAGCACCCAAAAATACACTTACAAAAACGATATATTGGATTTTCTTTATTTTTGGAGCTGCATTTCCTGCAATCTTCTTTCCAAGTTTGATGGTAAAAGGTGGATCAGGTATGGTTATTTTAAAGGTTTCATCACTCATAGTCTTTGCTCTGTCAATTATTATTGGAATTATTTTACACTCTAAAGCAAAAAAATAGAGGGAAAATCAACAAAGTCAATCATAAACGGCACTATATTAATAGCACTGTCAAGTTTACTCCTTTTCTTATCTATCAATTTTGGAAATAATTTGTTTGTATTAAGTAGTTATTTCAATCAACCTACTACGAACCAAATTGTATACTGGGCGCTAATAGTATCTGAAGTTATTCTTATTTTAACGTTAGTTATGTATTATCTAAACAAAAGATATTCAGAAATCACTCCAAAACACTATGGCTTTGTAACTAATTGGAAATCTATAATATCATCCCTCTTTGTAGTAATTGTTGCTGTAGTAATTGGATTCGCATTACTATATTTAATTGACGCTCTATTTAAAACTGATTTTAGAATATGGACATGGGCGGTTAAAACTTTTGAAACTTCCCATTTAATTGCCGCTTTGAAATACTCTCCTTTCTTTTTCTTGTTCTATTATATAATAGGAATTTCTGTAAATGCTAATACAGGATTTATGAAAAAAATCAAAAGGATATTTATTTTCCTGTATATCCGTTGTGGGAGGACTTGTAGTATTTTTGTTACTGCAATATGGTCTTTTATTCTTTAGAGGAAAGGCATTATGCCCATCTCAAGCTTTGAACCCCCCCATCTTGCTTTTTGCTTTGATACCCTCATTAATCGTAGCAACTTTTTTATACAAAAAAGTCTCTATGAAAAAACTGGTAATGTATACACCGCAGCCTTTTTAAATACCATATTAATGACAATAATATTAGCAGCTAATACAACAACATATCATGGATTAATATAGGAATTATCGGTCAAAAAAATCCAGACTCAAAACCGATATGGTTACTTTTTCACAATGTATTTTTTTTGAGTTAAACATTTAAAAATAGTGGTTAACATTTGTCAAAAACTAAAAAGTTTGTGATATAATATAAGAAACAAATAAATCTCTCGCTGAATGCGATTGATATGGTAGAGACTAAAGAGAAAACCATATCCAACCGAGGTTATTTCCTCGGAGCTTGGATATTGGTTTTTTTTGTTTATTAATCTGAAAATTGAGGAGGTTGAAAATTTTGATAGCTGTAATAGGAGGAGGCATAGTTGGTTCTTTAATAGCCAGAGAGATAAACAAATATGAAAAAGACGTGTATTTGTTCGAGGCTAAAATGGAATAGGAATGGGTGTTACAAAAGGAAATTCAGGGATAGTTCATGGTGGGTATGACGATCCTCCAGGTACTTTAAGGGCCGAACTATGTTATATGGGAAATAGACTATATGATGAATTATCAAAGAACTATCAATAGAAGTTTTAAGAGTGGGATCTCATGTTGTAGCCTTCAATAATGAAGAAGTTAGCATAATAGACGAAATTGAAGAAAATGCTATAAACAATAATGTTAAAGAATATAAAATATTAGATAAAAATGAAATACTAGAAATGGAACCTCTTTTGAACCAAAATGTATTGAAATCCTTTTATTGTCCAATTGCTGGCGTAACAGAGCCTTGGGAAGTAGCCATGCAAGCAGCAAGATCTCTTGAAATAAATGGTGGAAAAGTATTTAAAGAAGAAAAACATTGTTGAGGTAAACAGAAAAAAACAATAAATATGAATTAATTTTTGAGGATGCCAGTTCATATTTAGCAGATTTAGTAGTTAATGCATGTGGTTTATATGCTGATGAAGTTGCTAAACTTTTTGGAGACAACTTACCTTTTATCTTCCCTGTAAAAGGAGAATATTTTCTTTTTGGAAAAGATATTAAATATACTAATTCTGTTATTTTTCCAACACCCACTCCTTTAACAAAAGGATGCCTAGTTGTTCCAACAGTTGATGGAGGATTTTTGGCTGGTCCTAATGCTCGTGGGTAAAATCAAAAAAAAGATTTTTCAACAACCCCCCCGAAGGTCTTCTAGAAGTAAAAGAAAAATCATTAAAATTAATCCCTTCTTTAGACTTTTCAAAAAAAATATTGTAAAAGTTTTTGCTGGTTTACGTCCTGAAACTCAAAAAAAGATTTCTATATAGATGTAGGAGAACACGGCAATGTTATACATGTTTCAGGTATTCGATCACCTGGTTTAACTGCTGCTCCTGCAATTGCCAAATATGTAGTTGAATTTTTAATAACCGAAAAAAAATGCATATAGGGCTAAGAAAAAGGGAAGACTACATAAGTCATGTTGGAAAAATTCCCCCCCATTTAGTAGAAACCAACCTAAATTATTGGGAAAAAGTAATTGAAGAAGATTCTGAAGCTGGAGAAATGATATGTTTCTGTAACAAAGTCACAAAAAAAAGAGATTAAAGAAGCTATAAAAAAATGGAGCAAGAACAGTTGATGATATAAAATTTGCAACTAGAGCATCATTTGGAGAATGCCAAGGAAGTTTTTGCACATCTAAAATTCTAAAAATAATATCTGAGGAAACACATATATCTCCTCAAGATATTCAACAAAATGAAAAAGGATCTTGGATAATTGCATCAGAGGTGAGGTCAATATGAAATATGAAACCGATGTAGTTGTTATAGGAGCTGGTGGTGGAGGATTAGCAGCGGCAATATCTGCAAGTAAAGCCGGGGCACAAGTTATATTAATTGAAAGGGAAGATGATTCTGGAGGCGTATTAAATCAATGTATACATAACGGTTTTGGATTACATTACTTTAGAAAAGATTTAACCGGTCCTGAATTTAAAGAATCTCTTCAAGAAGAGCTAGAAAAGACAAATGTAACTGTTTTAAAGAGTACTTTTGTTCTAGAAGTAACCCGAGATAAAAAAATACTTTTTGTGAATAAAAACGGAATAAATGAAATAAAAACTAAATCATTGGTTATGGCAACAGGAGCAAGAGAAAGACATTTTAATTCATTAGCTATACCTGGTGACAGAGTCAGCGGTATTTTTACAGCAGGTGTTGCCCAAAAATATATAAATCTACAAAACTTAAAGCCAGCAAACAAGGCTTTAATACTTGGGTCTGGAGATATTGGATTAATAATGGCAAGAAGACTGCATTTAGAAGGAATAGAAGTAGAAGGGGGGGTAGTAGAGATATTACCTTATCCTGGAGGACTAGAAAGAAATGTTCAACAATGCTTACGAGATTATAATATCCCTTTATATCTATCCCATACTGTGACAAGAGTAGAGGGAGATAAACGACTTAATAGAGTATATGTTTCTCAGGTAGATGAAAACAGAAACATAATTCCAAATACAGAAAAAAATTTTTGAGGTAGATGCACTAATAACCTCTGTAGGGCTAATTCCATCTATAAACCTGTCGAATTTGTACAAACTGCGCCTGGTTTTGTAACTTCGAATACTAATCAAACTTCAGAAGACTGGATTTTGCTGCAGGAAATTGTACAGTCGTGTTTGACTTGGTTGATTTTGTTGCAAGAGAAGGCGAAAAAGCTGGAAAGTATGCTGCTCTTTATGCTAAAAAAAAGAGTATCTTCCACAAGAATTAATAAAAATCAAGAAGGGAGAAAATATTAACATACTACACCCTTCATACATTGACCCCCCCGAAGAAAAATCCAAACTTTATATCAGAGTCTCTAAAGTATTTGATAAAGCAGAAATTGTTGTAGAACCTTTAGGAATAAAATTATAGAGGAAGAAGCAAGGCCTTCCGAAATGATTGAAATTTCATTAAAACCTTTTCAAGAATTCAAAAATAAAAGAAATTGAGGTGAAAGCCCATGGAATTAGTTAATCACAAAAAGAAAAAAGATAGTGTGCGTTAACTGTCCTCTTGGCTGTAAAATAAATGTAATTTATGCTGATGCAGATGAAATCGAAATATTCGAAGCAAAAGGGAATAGATGTAAAAGAGGCTTGGAATACGTTAAACAAGAACTTACAGATCCCCTAAGGGTAGTTGTTACAAGCGTAAAGGTCGAAAATGGAGAAGTACCTTTAGCTTCAGTCAGATCCACCAAACCGGTCCCTTTAAGATTAATGAACGATATTATGGAAATACTAAAAATACTAAAGTTACCGCACCTGTTAAAAGAGGAGACATAATTATAAGCAATATTTAGATACAGGAAGTGATATAATAATAACAAGAAGTGTGAATAAATAAACTAAATATACGTTTTAAAGCGGAAATAATTGATTGTGAAATAAATACAAAGACGAGGGGGGGAAAAATGAATAATTTAAAAACAATTAGTCAAAGAAAACACCATTATACCTGGAGTAAGAGACTTGAATGATGTTGTAGATGCTACAAGAACAAAGTCAAATATTATATTTTACTTACAGGATCTATACTAGATTTAGAAAATATAGTAAGATTCGTTCGAAATATGGGAAAAAATTGATAGTTAATATTGATTTAGTTGAAGGTATAGCTTTTGATAAAAAAAGGTATCGAATATTTAGCTAAAAAAAGATCTATGCGATGGAATCATCTCTACAAAGAATAATTTGGTTAGATGTGCTATGAAAGAAAATCTTCTAACTATTCAAAGAGTATTCTTAATTGACTCGGGTTCTCTTAATTCTATCAAAATCTTATTGATAAAAGTAATGAACCAGACGCCTTTGAAATTCTTCCTGCAGTAGCCGCACCCTATTTTATCAACAACGTTAAAACTAACGGTATAATTATAGCAGGAGGGTTGATTACTAAAAGTTCTGAAGCTGAAGAATTATTTAAAAAGGGAGTCAGGGCTATATCAACGAGTGAAAAATCATTGTGGCTCTAATGTGGTTTTATATAGATTTATGTATAATTTAATCTAACCTATCAAAGGTAATATATAAATCTTTAAGGGGGGGGAATTAAATTATGAAAAAAAGTTTATTGTCTTTTCTAGTTCTTCTTATATTTGCAACTAGTTTACTTTCATGGAGTGGGCATGCCGCTTATACGTATTATATAATTCAAGATATACCAGATATAGACAAACGAGTATCCATAACAGAGTATAGTTACAAAGAGGATAGGGAATATAATTTGGAATTTCTAATTCTTGAAGATGTTGCTGGAAAAGAAAATTTATAGATGTACCATACGGGATAGATATTCCTCCAGATCCCCCCCACCAATAAATAACCAACTTCCTGTTTGGCAAATTTTATCAATATACTCACCTGAACCGGATTTTGGAATGGATGAAGGATTAAAACTTCATCCATTGCAAGGTCTGATAGGTAATAGCCAGGGAGTAAGACACATGAGATATAAAATAGGGATTTTGAAGGCTTTTGAAGCAGATAAATCTTTCTTATACTTTGTGAATATGTCAAAACAAGCCTTTGAAAACGGTGACGAATATTGGGGGGGATACAGATTTCTCGCTCGCGCTATTCATTTCATTGAAGATCTTTCACAGCCTTATCATAATTCTCCCGGAACATTTTTTGAAATGATTTGGAGCAGCTTTTAGCAAAAATAAAGCAAACAAACTAAATAATGCTCATTATTTAATGGATGATTATCTTATTTATCTTTTATTTTATTCTGATGCCGCTGCAAAAGAAGTTATATTGGGTGCGAAACCTATATTCTTTGACAGTTATGAAGATTATGTAAAAGAGGTTATGAATTATACTTTAGACAAATTCCCCCCCATTATACACAAGGAGATTAAAAATGCTTTTGGAGACAAACTTGAAAGTCCAGTTAGTTTAGTGGACATAGAAAATGCTGATAAAGACGGTAAATTAGTGAAGATAAAATCCGAAACCTTAAGCATTTTATCTTATTCTTCCTCTGTTATAAAAGGATTTTTACTTGATTTTTTTGAATTCTGTTGGTGAAATTTGATAATTGTAATATAACATTTATATATTCATTTTAAACAGAAAAAAATAAACGAAATGCTTGAAAAAAAGAAGAAATTATCAGACAGGGTCATAATAAGTAGAAGAAGTTGGATAACAGAATTATCCAACTATGAAATAAAACAATTATTCACTTTAGAAATTTGAAAGAAAAGAATTAAAAAAACCTTAACTTTTGTAGATAAACCCAATACAACATTTACATTTTCTAGTAAGCTAAAATCCTCGTCAGCTATATTTTTGTTGATGTTTAATCCCGCGTATAAATCTAGCCCTTCAAAAATCCAAAGATTATTTTTAAAATTTTGAACTCCATAGAATGCTATGGTGTAGCTATCTAAATTGAAATCTTCTACATAATCTAAAGTTCCTTCTATATTAATATAACTTTTAGAAGTCTCTTTTTCAATTATCTCGATACTTGTCTTTGCAAAAAAAACTGTAGTCTTTTGAAATCTTCTTTACTGTCTCACCATTTTCTTCAACATATTGCTTAGTTTCACTGTAAATTACCCCTGTATCAACATATATATCTTCAAAGGTGTATCCTAAAGCCATAGATATTGCAGAGTGATCTTGAAAAGAATTAGAATAAAACATACTAAGTTTAAAAGGTTTGTTATATATTTCGTTAAATCCAACTTTAATATAAGCTCCTTGATTTACCTGTGAAACTCCTGTTTCCATAAAGCCGAAAAGTCCCCCCCACCTAATCCCAAATGCAGGATTGAAAGTATCAAAATAAAGATAACCTTCTTGAACAACTTCAGCTGTAGGAGTAAGAAAGGAAACGGAAAAACCAAAAACCCCCCCTAAAATAATTATGCAAACTATAACTGCTATGGATTTTCTCATATTTTATCTCCTTTTTAAATGAAATATTAGTACTCACGTTAGAAATTCCAATATCTTTTTTTTCGGTACTTGTATCTAGGCGGGGGTGAGGGCTCCGCCCTGGACCTGTTATAAATTCAAATGCTTACTTTTAGAAAATGTTCATTTATAAAATCACTAAAATGAAATATTGATATAATAAGATAATTTATCTTATTATATCAGATTCCTTCTCCTTTTATCATACTTTTCGTACACAAAATATTTTACATTGTCATTTCAAATTTTTCATATAATAGTTATAAATATATTTACAATTATTTACCACAAAAAAAATGGCGCTTTGTGATAAAATTGCCTTTGTTACATTTATTATAATAATTGGAGGGGTTAAGTGGAAGTCTATAAAAGAATAATTAAGATTTCTCTTCCTATAGCTTTACAACAAGTTATCTTTACAAGTGTCAACTTTGTGGATACTCTAATGATAGGGGGGCACTAGGAGAGGTGGCTATAGCTGCTGTTGGACTTTCTAATCAAGTTTTTTTCTTATATAACTTAATACTGTTTGGTCTAGTTTCAGGAGGCGGAATCTTTTTTTGCTCAATATTGGGGGGGAAAACAAGAAGAAGAAGGTCTATCCCGTTCTGTTGCATTGACGATCATTTCAGCTTTATTCTTTTCTATTCCATTCTTTGTATTAAGCTTTTTTTATCCTAATTTGGTCTTAAATTTTTTTAGCCCAGATATAGAAGTTATTAATCTTGGAGCCGTTTATTTAAAGATTATTGCCCTAAGTTTCCCATTATTTGCGATTTCATTGGTAACTTCTTTTATGCTTAGAAGCATTAAAAAAAGTCCACATACCTTTGATTATTACAATCATAGAATTATCTTCAAATATATTTCTCAATTACCTTCTTATTTTGGTAAGCTTGGATTTCCGACTTTAGGTGTAAAAGGAGCTGCTATAGCAACTTTAATTGCAAGATTAATAGGATGTATTTCTTCGGTTTTAATAGTATACCTAAGAAAAATGCCTGGTAGGATATATTTCAGACACTTTAGAGAAATAACCCCCCTAAATTCTTTAAAAGTTATTTTCACTATGCTATTCCTACAATGGCAAATGAATTTGCATGGTCTTTAGGAGTAACTATGTATTCAATTGTTTATGCTCATATGGGAACGAATGTAATAGCGGCTCAGAGAGTGATGTCCACTATCGAAGGTTTTGCAACTTCTATCACTTTCTCTATCGCTAATGCTGCTTCGGTAATTATAGGTAATATGCTAGGTACATCCCAATATGAAGAAGCATATGATGTTTCAAAAAAAGCTTTAAAATTGGCAGAACTAATAAGCATTTTTGCTGCTATAATATGTATTATAATTACTTTTTTTCTTGGTAAATGTATTTGACGTTTCAGAGGAAGTTAAAAAGATGGTGAGGATAACAATTACAATTTCTATGAGTTTCCTACCAATAAAATTATTTAATGGAATGAATGTAGTTGGATTTTAAGAGCCGGAGGTGACACCCGATTCTCTTTTATTGTAGAAGGTTCAACTTTATGGTTTATTGGAGTTCCGTTATCTGTAATTGGAGGTTTAGTTTTGAATTTAAGTTTTCCAGTTGTATATCTTTTAACTATGTCAGAAGAAGTTGTTAAGTCATTAATTCTTTTATCGAGATATAAAAGTAAAAAAATGGCTAAAAAAATGTGTTGGAATGAAATTAAAATTTGGGGGAATATATATGGAAGAAGTTGTTGTAAAAGTAAACAATCTAAAAAAAACAGTACAAAGATGTTAAGGCAGTCAATGATGTCTCTTTCATGTCAAAAAGAAAGAAATTGTTGCTATCTTGGGTCCAAATGGTGCAGGAAAACAACTACACTTGAAATATTGGAAGGATTGAGAAAAAGAGACGATGGTGAAATATACTATTTTGGTGAAAAGGTAGACCAAATTGACTCGAATATAAAAGAGAAGATAGGTGTTCAATTGCAAAGTACAGTTTTTTTTCCAAAATTTAACAGTAGTAGAAACACTTAAGGCTTTTGCTGGTTTATATCAAAAAAAAGTCTTGACGTTGAAAAGGTTATTACTGATTTTAATCTTGAAGAGAAAAAAACGTAGTAGAATTTCCAAACTCTCAGGAGGTCAATTACAACGACTTGCTTTAGCTACAGCTGTAATTAATGATCCTGATATAGTCTTCCTTGATGAACCGACAACAGGTTTAGATCCACAAGCACGAAGAAATACCTGGCAAATAATATCTAATTTAAGAAATTCTGGCAAAACAATAATATTAACGACTCACTATATGGAAGAAGCAGAATTTTTAGCAGATAGAGTTTATATATTTGATCAAGGACAAATTATTGCGCAAGGAACAGTCAATAAACTTGTTGACTCTTTAGGAATGAGTTCAATTATATCTTTCAAAATCAATTCAAACGGTAATTTTGACGACATTAAAGAAAATTTGTTTAGCGAAAGTAATCTTAAAGTAAGTAAAAATGAAAATTTTACAGAATCGAAGCTATTGATCTTGAAAATGCTCTTTTAAAAATCTTCGAAGAAGCCAGAATGAAAAAGTTTGATATATCAGATATGATTATAAGAAAGCCTAACTTGGAAGACGTTTTCCTAAAGTTAACCGGAAAACGATTGAGAGATTAGGTGAAATATATGAAAAAAAATTATTAATCTCACAAAAGTGTTTTTTTTATAAATTCTTCAAGAGAGTTTGCTGTTCCTTTTTGGACTATTATATTTCCCTCGCTTTTCTTTATACTTTTTATAAGTATTTTTGAGAATATTGGAAACGTTGAAAATATGGATTTTAAAA
>JMBX01000126.1_pt1 | contig 19877 bp, 31 predicted proteins | sample 616521 | NCBI WGS metagenome assembly JMBX01 (sample SAMN02727906, study PRJNA239997) | anaerobic digester metagenome | biome: anaerobic digester; isolation source: mesophilic anaerobic digester inoculated with municipal waste water sludge... | place: Germany: Bielefeld University, CeBiTec ...
GAATATCCTTATAATGGAGTAGCCAATAGAACTTCTCCAACTAATATTGGATTTTATTTAATTTCCATTTTGGCGAGTAGGGATTTAGGTTTTATCAATACAGAGGAAATGGTAAATTCAATAGATTCTAGCATTGGAACCATAGAAAAAAAATGGAGAAATGGGAGGGGGGCATTTATACAATTGGTATAATACAGAAAGTTTAAAGCCCCTAAGGCCTATTTTTGTATCTACAGTAGATTCTGGAAATCTTGTGGCTTTTTTTAATAGCATTAAAAGAAGGTTTAAAGGAATATCGAGGGAAAATCCCATCCTTAGAAGAAAAATAGGAAAATTAATTATGCGAATAGAAAATCTAGTAGCTAATACTAAATTCAAACCTCTATATGATGATAAACGAAATCTATTTTATATTGGCTATAATGTGGAGGATGAAAAAGTATTAAATTCCTATTATGATTTATTGGCCTCTGAGGCCAGGACCACATCCTATATAGCCATATCTAGAAGGGAAGTCCCTCTGAGGCATTGGAATCATTTAGGAAAATCCTTAATAAAAGAGAAGGGAGACTTAGCCTTAGCCTCTTGGACTGGTACTATGTTTGAATATCTAATGCCTTCATTAATATTAAGGGATTATGAAAATACCCTAATAGCAGAAAGTAATAAAACTGCAGTTAGAATTCAAAAAGACTATGGTTTTATTCATAATTTGCCCTGGGGCATTTCTGAATCTGGTTTTTTTGCCTTTGATAGACAATTAAATTATCAATACAAGGCCTTTGGCATACCTTCCCTAGGTTTTAAACGAGGATTAAGGGAGGAATTGGTAGTCTCTCCCTATAGTAGCTTTCTGGCCCTAAAATTTGACTATCCTGGAGTAGTAAAAAAATATCATGAAATTAGAAAGCCAAGGTCTAAGGGGGGGGAATATGGCTACTATGAGGCAGTAGATTATACTTTATCTAGATTGCCAGCTCATTTGGACAAAGGTATAGTTAAATCCTATATGAGTCATCACCAGGGTATGATATTAATTTCCATAAATAATTTATTAAATAAAGATATAATGGTAAATAGATTTCATAGGGACCCACAAATGAAAACTGGGGGGGAATTATTACTGCAGGAGAGAATACCTTCAAGGCCTATAATTTCAAAAGAGAAGGAAAATTTAGTAGAGAGAAAAATCGAAAGAAGTGGCAAAAACTTTATAAAAATAGAATATATGGCAAATCTAATTTAGATAATATTCAATGTCATATATTATCCTCTAATACCTATTCTACCATGATAAATAATAGGGGGAGAAGGGTTTTCTAAGGAGGGGGGGAATGTATTTATTAATAGATGGAGAAGGGATTTTCTTTCTACACCCTATGGGCAATTTATTTATATTAAGGATTTAAAGGATAATAAAATTTGGTCCACTAGTTTTGCACCATTATATAGTGTTCCAGACTATTATAATGTGGAATTTTCCTCCTATAGTGCCAATTTTCATCGTAAAGATGGAAATATAGAAACTAAAATGGAAGTGTTTTTATTGCCAGAGGAATTGGGGGGGGAAATTAGAAGAATATCTTTAATCAATAATGGGGGGGAGGAAGAAAAAAACCCTAGAAACCATATCCTATTTTGAAATATTAGGGGAAAGACTAAATTCAGATATGGCCCATCCCGCTTTTAATAATTTATTTATAAAAACTGAGAGCCTAGAAAATATAGAAGGTCTATTAGCCTATAGAAGAAAACGAACCGATGAATTAAGGGATTCTTGGATACTCCATGGCATTAGAGTATTTGGGGGGAAGAACAGGAAAAATTCCAATATGAAACCGATAGGAATAAATTTATTGGTAGGGGGAAATTCTTTAAAGAACCCAAATGGGGTAATTAAGGGTTTGAGCAATACTACTGGTGTAGTATTAGATCCTATTATGAGCATTGGGAAAAAGATAAAAATCAAACCTGGAGAAAAGGTTAATTTATATTATATAACAGCTATAGCTTATACTAAAGAAGAAGCCATGGACATATTAAATAAATACAGCATCAGAGAAAATATTATAATGGCTAGGGATTTATCCAATACCAAATCCCAGGTGGAAATAGATTTCCTAAATTTAAATCAGAAAAATATAAATTTTGCAGAGGAGATATTACCCCCCATTTATTTTATTTACAAAGGGACTTTAAATCTAAATACAAATCTATATTAAAAGACAATATTAAGGGAAAAGAAGGATTGTGGGCTCATGGAATTTCTGGAGATAATCCTATGGTTCTAATTAGCCTAAAGACCCTAGAGGGAATAGAAAATATAGAAAAGATACTAGACGCTTATGAATACTGGCTATATAAGGGATTAAAAGTAGATTTAATTATATTAAATGAAGAAGAATCTAATTATCATCAGCCATTGTTTCAAAATATTAGGGAAATTATCTATGAAAAAGGGAGAAACACAGAAGGAATATTTCTAAAAAAAATAAAAATGCTTTAAATAGAGAGGATATAGCCTTATTTTATAAATGGGTAGATTTAGTAATAGATGGAGAGAGAGGCTGTGTTTTAAATAATTCTATGAATAATCTCATTTCCTTAAAAGAATTTAGGGGAGAAAAATTCAGCACGAGATCCAAAGCAGAATACTAGAACTAGACTATTTTAATGGATATGGAGGTTTTAGTAAAAGGGCAGTGAATATATTATAAAATTAAATGAAAATCTCAACACCCCCCCAATGCCTTGGATTAATGTAATAGCTAATAAGTATTTTGGATTTATTGCTACAGAAATGGGCACTGGATTTATCTGGTCTAAAAATAGTAGGGAAAACAAATTAACTCCTTGGTACAATGATTTAATAATGGAAAACCCTGGAGAGATAATCTATTTGAGAGATAATAATACAGGAGAAGTATTTAGCATTACCCCCTAGCCCCATTAGGGATGAAAAGATTATATAATCACACACGGACTAGGCTATAGTGTTTTTGAGCATTATAGCCACGGAATACAGCAAGAATTAGTAGTATTTGTACCTAAGGAAGATAGTATTAAAGTAAATTTAATTAAATTAAAAACCATAGTAATAAAAAAAAGACAATTTAGTCTATTCTATTATATTAGACCTGTTTTAGGGGTAATAGATGAAGAAACAGAAAATTTGTTGGAAAGCCAGATGGACGGGGAAATATTTAAGATTAAGAACTCCACCAATATAGAATTTAAAAACAGCACCTTGTTTATAGGTTCTTCAGAGAAAATAAAATCTTATACTGGAGATAGAATAGAATTTATGGGCAGTGTCCCCAATTATAATATGCCAGAAGCCTTAAAGAGGAAACGACTTTCCAATAATACAGGTTTTGGTCTAAATCCCTGTGGAGCAATTGAAATTCAATTGGATTTGCCAGCCAACGAGGAAAGAGAATTAGTATTTTTATTGGGAGAAATGATGATATTGAAACAGGCTATAAATCAATAAATAAATATAAAGATATAGAGATAGCTAAAAATTCTCTAGAAGAAATAAAGGAATTTTGGAGAGAAAAACTCCTTATTATAGAAGTAAATACTCCAGATCCTAGTATGAACTATTTAATGAACAATTGGCTAATGTATCAGACCATTGTATGTAGAATTTGGGGGGGTAGGGCAGGCTTTTATCAGGTAGGAGGAGCCTTTGGAGCAAGGGATCAGATGCAGGACACTATGAATGCTCTATATCATGCGTCTGATGAAAGCAGAAGGCAAATTATTGAAAACTGTAAACATCAATATAGGGAGGGAGATGTGCAGCATTGGTGGCATCCCATACCCAATTCAGAAGTCCATAAGGGAATTAGAAGTAAATACACAGATGATTTATTATGGTTACCCTTGGGAGTGGCAGAATATATTTTAAAACAGGAGACGAAAGTATATTAAAAGAGGAAATCCCTTTTATAGAAAGTCCTGTTTTACGAGAAGATGAAGAAGAACGATATGAGGTACCTTCCATATCTAAAGATATAGGTACTGTATATGAACACTGTATTAGAGCAATAGAAAAATCCCTTAATTTTGGAGAAAGGGGGGGACTGCCTCTAATGGGGGGGTGGGGGGGGAGATTGGAATGATGGGATGAACAAAATTGGCTACAAAGGTCAGGGGGGGGAATCTATATGGTTAGGCTGGTTTATAATTACAGTTTTAAAAGCCTTTATTACCATATGTGAAAGTATGGGAAATTTAGAAAAGGCAGAAAAATACAATAAAATAATTATTAATTTAAAAACTGCAATTGAAGAAAATGCCTGGGATGGAGAATGGTATAGAAGGGCTTATTTTGATAATGGCACCCCCCCTATAGGTTCAAAGGAAAATACTGAATGTATTATAGATTCCATAGCTCAATCCTGGTCAGTTATTTCTGGAGAAGGAGATGCAAAAAGAATTAAAATCGCCTTAAATTCTGTAGAAAAATATTTAGTAAATAATGAGGAAGGAATAATAGCTCTACTAACCCCCCCAGCCTTTGACAATATAGATTTAGACCCAGGATATATTAAATCCTATGTACCAGGAGTAAGGGAAAATGGAGGCCAGTACACCCATGCAGCCATATGGGTAATTCAAGCTTTTGCCCTATTAGGAGAAGGAGATAAGGCCTATGAATTATTTAAAATGATAAATCCCATAAATCATAGTAAATCCCTAATAGAATGCGCCAAATACAAAGTAGAACCTTATGTAATGGCAGCAGATGTATATACAAATCCCCCCCAACATCTAGGCAGAGGAGGCTGGACCTGGTATACAGGTTCTTCAGGCTGGATGTATAAAGTAGGATTAGAAAATATATTAGGATTTAGAATAGAAAAAAAACAAACTATATATAAACCCATGTATCCCTAAGGATTGGGAAAAATTTAGCATCAGATATAAATACGGTTCCACTTATTATAATATAGAAATACAAAATAAGAAGGGGGGGAGAAGAGTATAATTCTAGACGGGGGGGTGGTTTTGGATAAGGATTATATAGATTTAGTAGATGATAAGGTGGAGCATTTTATAGCAGTGAAAATTTAATAAATATTTGAGTCCTATGTCATCCTGAGCAACAGGCCCTGCATACCCATGGAAACAAATAGATGTAGGGAGGAATCACGGTTTTAAGTTCCCTTTTGTACTATCTTAGGCTATAATAAAAGCATAAAAGAAATGAGGTGGAGATTATGCTTTTAATTAATGGTGATATAAGGACTATGGATCGTAAAAAAAACCTAGGGCAGAGGCTTGTGCCATAGAAAATGGGAAAATAATTAAAGTAGGAAGTAATGAGGAAATACTAGGCATTAAAAAAATGAAAATACTAAAGTATTAGATTTAGAGGGGGGGAAACTACTACTTCCTGGTTTTAATGATAGTCATATGCATTTAGTAGGTTACTCCCTTATTTAGAACTTATAGATTTGCAAGGTTTAAATTCCATTGAAAACATTATTCATAAATGTAGAGATGAAATAAATTTTAAAAATATAGAAAGGGGGGGAAAATGGATTAGAGGCAGAGGCTGGAATCAAGATTATTTTCAGGGGGGGGAAAAAAAAGATTTCTCAATAAATATGATTTGGATAAAATTTCTACAGAACACCCTATTGTATTAAATCGTGCCTGTGGGCATATTGTGGCAGCCAATAGTAGGGCTTTAGAATTAGCAGGGATTAATAAAAATACAACACAAGTAGAAAATGGACATTTTGACATAGATGAAAATGGAGAACCACTAGGTATATTTAGGGGGGGAAATGCAATTAAGCTAATAGAAGACACTATTCCAGAACCTACTGTAGAGGAAATTAAAGTCCAATTAATAAAGGGTATTAAAAATGCCAATTCCTATGGTATAACCTCTATTCATTCTGATGATTTTGGAATAGTTGGGGGAGAACAATTATGAAAATATAATAATGGCCTATGAAGAATTGAAAGCGGAGGGGAAAATGACTGTAAGGGTATATGAACAATGCTTACTTTCCAATCTTAAGGTATTTGAGGATTTCCTAGACAAAGGATACAAAACTGGCTATGGAGATGATATATTTAAGATAGGTCCATTAAAACTATTATCTGATGGATCCCTTGGGGCTAGAACAGCAGCCTTAACTATTCCCTATAATGATAATAGTGAAACCATGGGCTTGGCCCTGTTCACTCAGGAAGAATTAAATTCTATAGTGGAAATGGCTCATAATAATGGGATGCAATTAGCCATACATTCCATAGGAAATAGATCTATGTATATGGTATTTGAGGCTATAGAAAAGGCCTTAGATAAAAATCCAAAAGATGATCCTCGACATGGAATAGTCCATTGTCAAATTACAGATGAATATTTACTAGAGAAGTTTGAAGAACTAAATATAATAGCTTATATCCAACCTATATTTTAGATTATGATTGGAAATAGTAGAGTCTAGAGTGGGCAAAGAACTGGCTAGAACTAGTTACAATTGGTGGACCATGGTAGATAAAGGTGTAACTATAGCCTGTGGCTCCGATTGCCCTGTAGAAAGTTTTAATGTACTTCATGGTATATATGAAGCAGTAAGTCGAAAGGATTTAGATGGGAATCCAAGTGGTGGTTGGATGGCAGAACAAAGTCTAACGGTAGGGGGGGAAGCTGTATATGGCTTTACCATAGGAGGGGGGGCCTATGCCTCCTTTGAGGAAAACATAAAAGGCTCTATAGAAGAAGGAAAATTAGCAGATGTGGTAGTATTATCTAGAAATATATTTGAAATACCAGTAGATGAAATAAAAGATGTAAAGTAGAAATGACCATATTTAATGGAGAAATAGTATAAAATAGAGGGGGGAAAATTTCCCCCCCTGGTCTTATTTTAATTTAGAATACATGCTTCTTTCTAATTTAATATTTTCCAATACAATGCCTTCGAACTCTTCTAATTTTTCAAAGGTTTTCTCATAGGTTTGACAGCCATCATCTGGGGCAGTATAGTCATTTGTTATTTCTCTTAATTCCTTTAAATTATTTTCTATTTCATTGTAATCCTTTTCCAATTCTTCTAAATTAAATTTAATTTCTTCCAATAATTTATCATCAGGTTTTCTCTCATACATTTTAATATAGGGGGGGAATATATCCACTTCTTTCATAATTAAATCCTGTTCTAATACGGTTTTAGTATTATTAAATAGTCTATGGACATCTCTTAATTCTCTATGTTCTCTACCGTGCACTCTCAATACAGTAGAGCTTAGTCTAGCTATTTCTGGCATTTCACTTAATAAATATTTGTGATTTGTGCTTACGATTTCATTAATTATATCTGTATAAGATTTATTCTCCATAATATCCCTCCATAATCTTTATAATTATATCTTAACACTTAATCCTAATAAATATTTGACCCAAGTCAAATATAACAAATAAATTTATTCGTGCCCCCTAAACTATCTCTATTCAAATAGAAAAAAAGTATGATAAAATCATATAGATTAATAGACTCTGGAGGTGAAATATGGAAAGGGCAGAAGGAAACAATAATTTTTACAAGGAAATGATTGGAATTGCACTACCAATTACATTACAAAATCTAATAGCCAATTCTGTAAATATGTTAGATACTTTAATGATAAGTAGTCTAGGGGGGGCTCAAAGCCTTGCAGCAGTAGGTTTTGCAAATCAGGTATTTTTCCTATATGCTGTAACTATATTTGGCATAGCAACTGGTTCCTCTATTTTTGTTGCTCAATTCTGGGGAAAAAAAAGATAAGAATAATATTCGTAGAATAATAGGTATATCTTTGGTTCTTAGCGGATTACTGGGCCTTATATTTACTCTAGCAGTAATTATATTTCCAGAATCCATAATGAGGATTTTTAGCAAAGATCCAGAAGTAATAAAATTAGGTATGGATTATTTAGCCATTATAGTATTTACCTATATAATAACTGGAATTAGCTTTACTTTTTCCATTGCCTCTAGAAGTATTGGACAGGCAAAAATGCCTATGATTGTGTCTATAATATCCTTTGTGACTAATGGAATTTTTAATTATTTGTTGATATTTGGTAAATTTGGTTTCCCTAAATTAGGAGTAAGAGGGGCAGCTTATGGTACTCTAATAGCCAGAGTTATAGAATTAGCCCTTGTATTATATGCAATTTATTCAGATAGGGAAAATCCCTTAGCTGGTAGTATTGGAGATATGACTGATTGGAATAGAGACTTCTTCAAAAGGTATTTAAATACCACTTATCCAGTAATGATAAATGAGGCCCTATGGTCCTTGGGAAATGTAATGTATTCCATAGCCTATGCTAAAATAGGAACCAATGCAGCTGCATCAGTTCAAATACTAAATGTGATTTATAATCTATTTATGGTATTAGCACGAGGCATGGCCAATGCATGTACTGTAATGGTAGGGAATAAAATAGGAGCAGAGGAAGAGGATATTGCTATTGATTATGCCAATAGATTCTTAAAACTATCCACCTTGATTGGTGGGATTATGGGCTTTACTCTCTATATATTCTCAGATAATATTTTAGGCATCTTTAAAAATCTAGAACCAGAAGTATATGTTATGTCTAAAGATTTATTGATAGTGCTTTCAATTTTCTTCTTTATAAAGGCCATGAACTCTACTTTAATAGTAGGAGTTTTAAGAGGGGAGGAGATACAAAATTTTCCATGAAATTAGAAATGGCGGCAGTGTGGCTAGTGGGAGTACCCCCCTTGCATTTCTAGGTGCAGTTTATTTAAAATTACCAGTACATTTGGTGGTAACTTTAGTTTATGCAGAAGAGGTAATTAAAGCGGCCATAGGTATTCCAAGAGTAATGTCTAAGAAGTGGGTAAAATGTAATTAGGGATATGACTTAAATTTATTAAAAGCAAATATATTTAGGATTTTATTGCCTAGATTTATTTGCTTTTTTTCTATTTATTATTATAAAATTTTATTAAAAGGGAAATCATTTGGGGAGGTTTTTTTATGAAAATTTTAAAGGACAGAATAATTAAAGATGGTATTATAGAAAAGGATATATTAAAAGTCGATAATTTCCTCAATCACCAAATAGATGTGGAATTATTAAATGAAATAGGGAAAGAGTTTAAAGATAGATTTAAAGAACAAAAAAATTGACAAGATATTAACAATAGAAACCTCTGGCATCGCCATTGCAGTTATAGCTGCCCAGTATTTCCAGGTACCTGTGGTTTTGCTAGAAAGATTGATTCCAAAACCATGGACAAGGAAGTCTATGAGTCCACAGTTTATTCTTATACTAAGGAAAAAAAATTACATCATAAGGGTGTCTAAAAGATTTATAAATGAGGGGGGGAGAACATTCTATTAATGGATGATTTTTTTTAGCTAGAGGAAAAGCCATAGAGGGACTAATAGATATATTAAATAAAGCCAATGCTAATTTAGCAGGTGTGGGAATTGTAATAGAAAAAGGCTTTCAAGATGGTGGTAAAAGCCTAAGGGAGAAGGGAATTTTAATAGAGTCTTTAGCTATTATTGACAAGCCTTTAGATGGAAAAATTAAATTTATATAATTTGGTTTATTTTGTTCTATTGAAATGAAAAATGAATTGTGGTATATTTATTATGTATTGTGAAATAAATGACAAAACCTAGTAAATTAATATGAATTTATGGGATTTATTAATGATTTTTTTAAGAGTAAACTATTATAAATATTGATAATCTACTGTTTTGTAATAGATTTCATCTATGGATTATGCTAGTTTACAGAAGATTTCATATTTTAAATTAATTTTAAAAATGGGTCATAATAGTATTAGTCATATAAATAACTATTCTTTAATAATTACAAGAAATACTATATAATTAAAATGACAATATTTAGTAAGGGAGGAGTATTAATTGTATAAAATTGTAGAAAAGAAGGAACTTGCCCCCTAATATCTATTCTATAGATGTTTTGGCACCAAGGGTAGCTAATTCTGCCCAACCAGGACAGTTTGTAATAGTAATAACTGACGAATCTGGGGGGGAAAGGATTCCTCTAACTATTTGTGATTACGACACAGAAAGAGGCACAGTTAATATAGTTGTACAGGCCATGGGCTGTTCTACTAAAAAAATGGTTGCCTTAGAAGAGGGAGAATATTTTAAGGATTTTGTAGGTCCCTTAGGAAAACCTTCCGATTACGTGCATATGGATTTAGATGAGTTAAAAGATCAAAAGTATATTTTCATAGCAGGAGGAGTTGGTGCAGCTCCTGTATATCCACAGGTTAAATGGTTCCACGATAGAGGTATAGATGTAGATGTAATAGTTGGTGCTAAGACCAAAGATTTAGTAATTCTAGAAGATAAAATTAGAGATGTGGCAGGGAATCTCTATATAGCTACTGACGATGGCAGCTATGGCTTTAATGGTATGGTAACTGCTTGCTTAGAAGATTTAGTTAAAAATCAAGGTAAAAATATGATAAATGTATCTCCATTGGTCCTATGATAATGATGAAATTTGTTTCATTGCTTACAGAGGAGTTAGAAATACCTACAGTTGTAAGTCTTAATCCTATAATGGTAGATGGTACAGGAATGTGTGGTGCCTGTAGAGTTTCAGTAGGAGATGAAACAAAATTTGCTTGTGTAGATGGACCAGAATTTGATGGGCATCTTGTAGATTTTGATGAAGCATTAAAGAGACAAGCTCAATATAAACCTGAAGAAGCAGAACTAACTAAAGATTACGAACATGAATGCCAATGTAAGGACTTAGGTAAAGATGGAGGTGCTAAATAATGGATAAGTTTACCAGAATTCCTATATCCAATCAAGATCCAAAAGTTAGGGCTACAAATTTTGATGAAGTATGCCTTGGATATACAGAAGAAGAAGCAGTTCAAGAGGCAAAAAGATGTTTACAATGTAAAAAAACCATTTTGTAGACCAAATTGTCCTGTAAATATAAATATACCTGAATTTATTGGACATATTGCAGAAGGTGAATTTGAAGAAGCTGCACATGCACTTGCAAAATATACTGCGCTTCCAGCAGTTTGTGGAAGGGTTTGCCCACAAGAGACACAATGTGAAAGTACTTGTATCCTAGGTAAAAAGGGAGAACCAGTAGCTATAGGAAAACTTGAAAGATTTGCAGCAGACTGGGCTAGAGAACATAATATAGATGTAGGCAAAACTAAAGAGAAAAATGGCTATAAAGTAGCTGTAATAGGTTCAGGTCCAGCAGGAGTTACTTGTGCTGGAGACTTAGCTAAAGAAGGCTATGATGTAGTTATATTTGAAGCCTTACACGAATCTGGTGGAGTATTAATATATGGTATTCCAGAATTCAGACTTCCTAAAGAAGGTGTAGTAAAACCAGAAATAGAAAACCTAAAGAAATTAGGAGTAAAGATTGAAAATAATGTAATAGTAGGCAGAACTGTAACTATAGATGACTTAATGGAAAAGGAAGGTTTCCATGCGGTATTCATAGGTTCAGGAGCTGGACTACCAATGTTTATGGGAATTCCAGGCGAAAACTTAAATGGCGTATTTTCCGCAAACGAATTCTTAACTAGAAACAATCTTATGAAAGCTTTTAGAGAAGACTATGATACACCAATAAAAGTAGGGGAAAAAGTAGCAGTTGTAGGTGGAGGAAATGTTGCTATGGATGCTGCTAGAACTGCTTTAAGACTTGGTGCTGAAGTATATATAGTATATAGAAGAACTCAAGAAGAACTTCCAGCTAGAGTAGAAGAAGTACATCATGCTATGGAAGAAGGAGTTAAGTTTGAATTCTTAACTTCACCTATAGAAGTAATAGGCAATGAAGATGGATGGGTAAGTGCAATTAGATGTCAAAGAATGGAACTAGGAGAAGCTGACGCCTCTGGCAGAAGAAGACCAGTACCTATTGAAGGTTCAGAATTTGAATTTGATGTAGATACAGTAATAATGGCATTAGGAACTTCACCAAACCCACTTATACCATCTACTACAGAAGGATTAGAAGTAAATAAACGTAAATGTATTGTAGCAGATGAAATTGGCCAAACCTCTAGAGAAGGCGTATTTGCCGGTGGAGACGCAGTAACTGGTTCTGCAACAGTAATATTAGCTATGGGTGCAGGAAAAGATGCTGCAGTTGGTATAGATAAATATATCAAAGAAAAATACGGAAAATAATAAATATATTAAAAAAAGACTGTAAAGCTTAATAGTTTGCAGTCTTTTTTTTATGTTTTTTTTATTAAAATTTGAATATTGTTAAATTTATGCTATAATATTTAGAGTGTCGAAACTAATTTTGCGAGGTGGTACATATGGAGGAGAGTTATAGTAATAATAAGGAAATAAGGGATACAGTACTTAAAACTGCAGGACCAGTATTAATAGAGGTATTTTTAGGTACACTTTTTGGCATGGTAGATATGATGATGTTAGGCAGAATTGCCAATTCAGTAGAAGCAGCAGCATCTATTGCAGCTGTAGGGATTACAAACCAGGTAGTATTTATTGGTCTATCCTTAGTTCAGTCTCTAAATGTAGGAGCAACAGCCATGGTAGCTAGATATATAGGAGCACATAAAGAGGATAGAATAGAATCTGTAGTAAGACATATAATATTACTTACTCAAATTTTATTAGTATTGCCTATATTTATACTGGGTTTACTTTATACGGAAAAAATAATGAAATTATTAGGTGCACATAGTGATACTATAATGTATGGTAGAAATTATTTTAAAGTAATAATTATTGGTCTTGTTTTTCAAGCCTTTAATTTTTCCATATATGCAGTACTTAGGGGGGGGCAGGGGGGGATACTAAAACTCCTATGAATATTAATATTAAAGTAAATACCTTAAATGTAATTGGAAATGCCATACTTATATATGGACTATTTGGTTTTCCAAAACTAGGTGTAACTGGAGCTGGAATTTCTACTACTTTCTCACAGATAGTAGCCTCCATATTATTAATTAGACATATTCTAAAGAAAAATACCATTATTCAAATAAATTTTAAAAATAGATTTAAATTTAATAAGGATATAATGTACAATTTAATAAATATTGGAATACCTGCATCTTTAGAACAAATTGCTTTTAGAGTGGGAGTTTTAATTTTTGTACGATTAGTTTCATCCCTAGGGACTGTAGCTTTTGCTACTCATCAAATATGTTTAAATATATTAAGTCTTTCTTTTACACCAGGACAAGCCTTTGGTATTGCAGCATCTTCTTTAACAGGAAGGAGTTTAGGTGCTGAGGATCCAGATTTAGCAGAAGAATATATTAAAACCAGTGGAAGAATTGGTGCTATAATTGCTGCTACTGTAGGTGTAATACTATTTTTCTTTGGTTCTTTTATAGCCAGTCTATATACAAAGAACCCAGAAGTAATTAGAGAAGCTACAAAGATCCTCAAAGTAATGGCTTTGTGCAACCCTTTCAATCCTCTCAATTAATTACAGCAGGAGGATTAAGAGGAGCAGGGGACACAGTGTGGACTTTAATTGCCATATTTTTCTCTGTATTAATTGTAAGGGTAGCTCTAGCCTATTTATTTATTATAGTATGGCAATTGGGATTAATAGGGGCCTGGTATGCTATGTTCTGTGATCAATTAGTAAGATGGGCTTTGATAAAATTAAGATTTAAGACTAATAAATGGAAATATGTCCATATAAGATAATATGATATTATGAATAAGTATAGTTTTTAACTTTAAAAGTTAAAAGCCATACTTATTTTATTAGCAAAATCCTTTGCTCGATTTTCTATATTAGGTACATTTAATATGGCACCCTTATCATTAGCTGTAGCCATTAAAGAGAAATATGGTGGTAGCCTAAAGGTTTTATTTACATTTAAACTGCTGATTAATTGTTTAGCCAGTGCATCTCCACCAGAATGGCCAGAAACTATAATGGTATATATATATTTGTCATAGAATTTTGTCTTTCGAAACAGAGCCGTTAGTCTATTAATTAAAGCTACCATATTTGCTCCTAGCATATCGTTGTAATTTGGGCAAATAAGTATTAGAATATCGGCTTCTAATATGGCGGGATAGACTTCTTCTACTACTATTCCTCCATAGAAACATTTTCCTCACTTCCATAATGCTTGCAGGTCCTATAGGGACATCCCCTACAGTCTAATATATTTCCATTGCCTATATTAACTTCCTGAATTTTCATATCTAAATTAGATTTTACCATATCCCATAGAACGAGAGTGTTGGAGGTTTCTCGATTACTAGAATGTAATGCTAATATTTTAGGATTTTCTATATTATTTGGATTATCATTTGTAAATCTTTCTCTCAATTCTCTGCATTGATAAAGACAGATTTCCTCTAAATCCATATTATAGACTTTTTTCAACGGAATAAAATTATCTAAATTCTCTGTAGCCTCTACCATAGGTCGGCCTACAAATTTACAGCCTAATAAATTGGATTTAAATATTATAGATTGGGCAGCAGTTTTAGTGAATAATTCATAATTACTATGAACTAATACTATGGCACTAGAACCATATAGGGCATCATTGCCTCTTAAGAATAGTTTATGAAAATATCATTTAAATTGCTACTTTCCCCCCCAGTTATGGGAAGTTCTACTGCAAAAACTATTTTTTTATTCCTTAGATCTGGTAAATCCATATGTGGGGGGGTAATAATGCCATAGGAATTTTCACCTAGGGTATTGTATATCATTTTATCTAGGAAATAGAGGGCTTTTCTGGTAATATTAAATAATATTCCATCATATAATGCTCACTAGCCTTTCATAAGTAGAATTTATTTTACTAAATAAATTTTTGGGCAATGGCAATTGTTCTATTTCCAATTGATTATCTACTAATCTGCATTTTGAACCTATATAGGCCTCTCCCATATAGGTGGAACCATAGAACCAATTTCCATTAATAGTAGAAATTATAGATAGTGCCCCCCCAGATGATAAACTAGGTGCCACATAGGCTTATAGCCAAGGGCTCGTACATCTTTATTGGCATTAATAGTTTTATCTGTTAGATAATCAGATAATTGTTCATTGTAATTTTCTATACTATTAGCTATTATCAGCCCTTCGCCATGAGGGCCAAAGGCCCTACCTTCGTCTAAATAGTGAATAGTATCCTGAGATTTTTCTGCATAATAGGCAGCTCTGCCATTCATAACTCCTAGGCCATAGCCTATTATTTGATTGGAGGCGAGACCTTTAAAATCTAAACTTCCTTCTTCATCTTTATTGCTTTCTAAAAAGGCTACTTTACATAGCAAATCTACTGGATCCGATACTACTGCAAAAATTCCTTTAAATTTCCTTTTCCTAGCTAAAATAGCATATTCTTTTATAATATCTGAATTAGAATTAAACTGTGCCATTCTCACATCTTTCACTTGGCTACCTACAGGAGGTATGCCTTTAGAGGCACAAAATATAAACATATCACAATTAAATAATTCACTTTCATGAACTTTTTCAACCCTTGGAAAGGCTCTTTCATCTAAAGGTCTTCGTATTTGATTTAATTCATATTCCCATCTTTGAAGTCTATTTTCATTTCTATCGTATATACCAATGCTTTCAATAGTTTCTTCTCCTAATAGCCTCAATCCTATGGCTAAGGTGCTGCCCACATCCCCCCCTAGGGCTATTAGATTAACTCTCCATTTTTTTCTTCTTTTCTAAATATAAAACATCTTCCCAATTAGGATAATTGGTATTTATAGATACTACATTGTTTTTGTTGATTTATCTATTATCCATTTAGGAATACTATCAAAGCAGTTACTACCATCTAAAAGCAATAAATTAATTCCCTCTTCCTCAGTAAATAATAGGGAAGGGTGGTTTACCAAAAAAAATTTTGTCTAGACTTAAAGGGGTCAAGTTTTCTGAGAAAATATATTTTTCCGTCCTGGGATTTAATTTCTTCTTCAGTAATAGAATTAAAATACTCATATTTTCTAGGGAGAAAAAAATTCTCCCTTGTATTTATAAAAATTAAACATATTATCCCTACTTTCTGTAAGAGTTCTTATGAATTATATTTTCAATTCTAATTAAATGTTCTAAATCTGATTCTAAACAGTTAGATGGCTTTTGATTTTCATAATATTCTATAGATTTATAGGTATCTGGCCTTCTTGGAGAAGTTAGAACCTCACCTAAATTTCTAATAATTAAACTCTTTTCATTGATTTCTTGATAAACTTTTCTATTATTTTAAATATTTCTATAGTATTGATTAAGCAGGTTTCTGATAAATTATATATGGTTTCCCCCCAGTAGTATTTTTAATAAAAGAGGGAGAAGCATAGGGCAGTATTAGATTTATACTAGGAATTAGATTATCAATATCCTCTCCTTCTCTATAAACCATATCCCCCCTCCCATAAAGGATATTGATCTGATTCATTAAACCAAAGTTTTAAATTGGGAACAAAATAGGCTGAATCTACATTAAGGTTTTTAATATCCCCCCCAATTTCTTTACCATCGATCCTGTAAGTATGCCCACTATTACTTTATTAATATTTATATTTTTCCCCTCTTTATAATAGGTTCTATTACATTTAATCTATAGCCTTTATGCAATAAATCGTCTACTAAAATCATAGGCCTATTGTAAGATTTAAAACTTTGGCTTGATTTTCTAAACTTAAATAATTGGGATAATTTGCAATGGTGAAATCTGTAATTTTAGGATTAAATATTTTTCAGTATGCATGGTTTTAGTTACGGTATTTGGCAAAATCATCCCATTTAATATGGAACCAAAGGGGACACAAATATTGGGCCCTAATTTTCTGCTTTTTCCTTGTATTATAGGTGCTTCGTTGGCATCGCAAATCTTTTGTATCAATTTACTATATATCATGTCTTTATTAAAGGATAATAGCAGTTCTCCTGGATATAAACTAGATAAAATTTTTTTTCAGTTTTTTTTCTAGTCTTTTCTATAATATCTAATATTTGAGGATTAGTATCATAAGGTGGCTTTAATAAAATTTCTAAATCTTGATTTAAGGTCATAGGATTATTCATATCCACTATAAATAGGGAACTATTGTTGTATGCAAATGGTGTTTTTTTTAAAACCCTGTATTTTTTAAACTTTCTTCTAGACCCTTTCGATTTTTTGTAGCTTAGAGAATTTTTAAATAGAGCATAATTATAATCCTCTACTATGGCATAGGCTAATGTTTCATTTAACACAGTTTCTATTAAATTATCCTCTTCATATTTAGTATATATGCCCGATAAAACTAGGAGCTTTCCTTTAGAATGAATTCTAAGGTATTCTGTAATACTTCTGTCTCTAAACTCCTCAAAACAAACTAGGAGGAACCCAATAAAATGTGGAAAATCCTAGTATTGAATTATTTTCTGTATCTTTTACCAATAATACTTTAGATTCTAATTTATCTTTTAATTCATAAAGGGAATCCATATATAATTCATGTCCAAATTCCTTATTTAAATATTCTATAAAATCTTCTTTCAAATTTTCTATTATTTCTATTTCGATAGTCTTAGTTTGAACTAGGGATTTATATTGAGGTTCTCGTAAATATAGGCCGTATTTGTAAATATATTGCTGAGCCAGTGGATCTATTTGTTTTGAAATATCCCTATTCAAATCTATGGAACTCCTTATTTTAGTAGAAGAAATATCCTCATATTGGGGAGGAAGACTAAGTATTAGAGCTTCATCTCCAAGGTTTTCTAGACGTTTTTTTAATAGCATTTCTTCATTTTCTTTAGACTGTTGCGATTTTCTATGGAAGATTATATGGGGTAATTTATTTAGTTCTCCGTTTTTTTTCATAGGCAGAGGCATTGACCAATACATCTGTGCCTATTACCATATAAACTCTTCTATTATTAAATAAATCCCTGAGTTTTAGCAAATCTTCATCATTGCTAATGTTTATGGGGATTTCACTGGGAATAGGAAGATATCCCTTTCTTGGGCTATGGTCATATTTATAATATCTCTTCTAAATTTATGAGGCTGAGTCCTTTTAGACCAGGAAATTCATCTACAGCCAAATAAACTTCAAACCTAAATCTCTAATTTCCAATGCAATTTCCCTATGGCTTAGAGAAAAGGGATCGAAGCTGCCTGGGAAAAAGGCTATTTTATCTTTACTGGTCATTTTAATATTACCATGGTAGAATTCATAGTCTAAAATATATCTATAAACATGATTTAAAGAGGCAGAATTATTTAGGAATAAAAATTTATCCTCCTCTTTCTGTGGCAATAATGTAAACATTTTCTTCCCAATTAAAGAGAAAATATGGTATTTTTCTGTCAACAATAGATTATTAGAATTAAATACTTGACTGCCCAGTATTCTAAAGGCCTCAGTCTTTATTTCCTTATCATAAGAACTCATGCCACTTAATAGTATTCCCAATAGCCTATATAGTCTTTTTTTCATAATCTTCTTCTCTTTCCTCAAATCTGCTTTTATATTTAGGATAATGTTCTATACATATGCCAGTGGTTTTTAAAAGTAAAAAGACTATTTGGGTATTAGATTGTTTTACCTTTTCCTCAAAATCATCTATTATCTCATCCAATTCTCTAGGCTGTAAATATAATAATAATTGTCCTAGATAATCAGGTATATATTTAGTGAATTGGTAATTTTGCATTTCTAAGGCTCTTAATAATTCAATAGCTATATCATTTCTTTCTCCTAAGGATAAAAAAATCAAATATATTTAATAGGGTATGGCCTGCATAATTACGAACTTTTTCCACTGCAGAAACTTTTAATAAGTTACAAAAATGCATACCAGTGTGCAGACCTACTGTATTTGGAGACTTTTTAACTTCATCGTAGAGTATATCTATATTTACTTTCTTATTCATCCAATCTGTGGCAGTTTTAAGATTGTTTAAAAAGATTTCTGAGATATTTTCTTCGTCTTTTTCATAATTATTTTTGAGTATTGTCAATAATTCTTTTTCTATATTTAATTTTAATCCCATTTTATATTTTAAATAATTTTCAGCTGTATGGAGGGAAGCTTGGATATTGCCTAAAAGCCAGTTTTTTTAGTTCCAATCTAAAATTTACATTGTCCCATAGTTCTCTGTAAATTTCATCTATAATATCTAATGTTGTAAGTCTTATTTCTAAGAAATCAGAATCTAATTGAGACATAATATAGTTTTCATATTTTTTTAGATTTACTTCATTTAAATAATATATGGGAATGTATTTTATAGTTTGAGACAAATACAATTGCCCTATGGGAGAAATGTTTTCATAATCCCCCATAGTATTTTATTAAGACTTCAGAGTACTTCTCATAATTTTCTACATTAGAATTATAAAATAATGATTTTATTATGGTTTTTAAATTATATTGCCATTCAATAGGTGATTCTTCAATTTTATGACTGGGATATAGTATATAATTTAGTAAATTGTTTAATACTTCTTCACTAGTGGTTTTAGGTCTGGATTTTTCTATAGACTTAGGCATTTCTTTTCTATATTCTTCGTCATATTGACTAATTAATAGACCAATTAATTCTGCAGCCTCTTTTCTAATATCCTCCTCTTTATGAAATAGTAAATCTGCCATAAAATATATGGTAATCATTTTTTTGTTTTTGAGTTAAATAAGTAGAGTATTCCCTAAAAATTTGCAAATACAGTCTAAGTTTTCTCCAATTGTATTCTGAACGGGCCATTTCTATTATATTATTGAAAGAAGTATCGTCTAAAAATTTAGCCATTAAATCTATATTGTGTTCAATTGCAAAGTATTTTAAATTGTCTACTATATCTTCATTTTCCATTAGGGAAAA
>JMBX01000127.1_pt1 | contig 19875 bp, 25 predicted proteins | sample 616521 | NCBI WGS metagenome assembly JMBX01 (sample SAMN02727906, study PRJNA239997) | anaerobic digester metagenome | biome: anaerobic digester; isolation source: mesophilic anaerobic digester inoculated with municipal waste water sludge... | place: Germany: Bielefeld University, CeBiTec ...
AAACAGTTACCACTATTACATGAATCACTACTTCTTTGATCATATAAACATCAACAAAGCTTCCACGCACATTCCTAACAGCTTACCCCCCCAAGATGTGATTTCTGAATGTCAGGCTTATGACCAACTTGCCAGAGATATGGGGGGGATGGACTTGCAAATTTTAGGCTTAGGCACCACTGGACATATTGCTTTCAATGAACCAGATAGCACCTTCCATCCCTTTACACGACTGGTTAATTTGGACAAATCCACAATGGCTGCAAACGGTCACTTTTTCAAAACCAATGAAGCGGTACCACATCAGGCTGTTACGGTTGGTATGCGTTTCATTCTCAATAGCCGATTAATCCTTTTGCTTGTAAGTTCAGATAAAAAAAGCTGAAGCACTTGAGCGAACCCTTAACGGCCCGATTGATCCCATGGTACCCGCATCAATTCTGCAACTTCATCCAAACGTCATTATTATCGCTGATGCAGAAGCAAGATCAAAGTTGTAAGCAAAAATAAAACATCAAACCTATAATAATACAAAAAGTTCTCATACTGAGAGCTTTTTTTCTGTTCTTTGAGTAATTATTCGTCAAGCCTTTTTACCAATACAAGTCTTTGTAATGTTTCACCAGTAAGTGGTTCAAAGCCAATTTGCTCATACTTGGTGGCATATCCGATATGCGCAAAGTCGTATTCTTTCAAATGGGCAGGCCGGTTGGTGCTGATGTCATCCAATGGCGCGACGCGCAATTGATTAGCACCATGCTCATAAGCCCATTTGCTAGCTTCTTTTATTATATATTGAAATATCCTTGCGTATTCAGCAAATTGACCCATGCGAATTTGTTTAATCTGCCAGATTTTGCCTTCTTCACCTGCTTCAGTCAATGCAGAGCGAACGGGCCCAAGTTCGATTGCGCCAACAAGTTCATCGTTTCGCTTTAAAAGCAAGCCGGTGCGCAAATCGAAATTCGCCGCAATAAGTGGGTTGGGTGCCGTTTCCATAAAAACTTTTTCAAATCGAGGCGCCTCATTTTGTCGCACATCTTCTGCAATTTGCTGATCCACATCAGCTAAGCATAGTACAAGCTCAGAATAATCATGCCCTGTTTTAGGTTCGATAAGTTCGAAATCGGAAGGCAAAACACGATATTTTTGCGCATGTTGGGAATACAAGCTGTCATCATACTCTTTAAATTCAATCGGCAGTTCCAAACGAAACAAATTGCTTATGTACTTCAGATCCTGTAAGGTCTTTTCGTTGATTTCTTTTTCGGTATAGGAATCAATCAGCCACTCAGGCGCAACACAACTTACTTTTAAATGACCGATTTTGCCTTGTCCACTGAGCGAATTGCTTGGATAGCGTGAACCACTAATAATGCGCCCTTTATCATCGCGCGTATAAACATGAATTTCAATTTGGTGTCCAACGCCATTATCCAATATATAGCTTTTGTCATTGGCATGGGCTTCGTTCACAAAGCCATAACCAATCCTGCTCAATATTCCCAAAAATCGCACTAAATGAGCACAGTTTATCGCCAGGTCAAGGTCGCCATGCGGTCTTGTTTGCCAACCCAAAAGCGCATCAACCGCCCAACCACCCGCAACCACCAGTGGAACGCTGGCTATCTCAGCTAGCTCAAGCACGCGCAGGACTTCTTCCTGGTCCATATCATGAGCTGGCGATTGTTTTTGGCGTGGAAATTCCTCTAGTATTGTTTGCAAGGGATTGCTTTCTATTTGTGTGTTTTCACTCATTGCGCGCTCCTTGGATCTTTGTATAATTGTACCGTTTAAGAAGAAAACTGTATAGTTTTTTTGAATAACTAAAGCTTTTTTATGAAAAAAAAGCCCCCCCGTGTGTACGGGGCTTTGTGCGTAGTTTAGGCTTTTACTTCGTAAGAAGTGGTATATAGAGCGAATAAGGAGGCGGCGCTTTTGCTTCCACTAAAATATCAATTTCAACACTGGCGAAAGAATCGCTGTTTATGTCCTTCACCAACAATGTCGCCCGGTTATTTCCCTTACGTAAAGTGAAAGCGTTAATGTCAAGAACAATTCCAGCAGGCCCTGTTCCTTCTTCAACATTAACATTAATCCATGGACGATTGGTTTCAATCACCCATGAAATCTCAGACCCTGCCATTATTCTAATATCTTGAGGCGGGATTTCGGTTAAATTGTCAGGAATAGTAAGTGTAATTCGCGTTGGGCCAACCGTTAATACAGGCACAAAGTCGATTTTTGTAGCTTCTGTGGCATTCAACTGCAAGAAAAGTCCACCCGTTGAATATTCGTAATCAACAAAAGCATAAGCACCAACATTATTCCAGTCAGTAATCTCGCGTAGTGGAACAGATACATAATAGGTGCCAGTTTCCTGATCTGCTAAATTAGGAATAAGGGTCATACCTTCACCACGTGAGGCGTGATGGGTTGTGTTCGTATCTTCGTATTGAATACCGGTTTCTTTTACAAAGGCGTATACTCTGGCAGAGTTTTCTTGACTTAAGTCTACGCCACTCAAATTTTGAACCGTTACTTTGAAATAGGCTGTGTCATCTATGACCCAATATTGGCACTTATATCAGCAAGCGCTTCCTGAGCGATGCCGTATTCCACCATTGCAGTGTATTTTCGACGGCTTCATCATGTGTTTCTGCACCACGGGAATATCTTTGTCCACTGTCAATCATGGCCCAGGTCAATCCCCCCCAACCAGGTTCGGTACGTTCAATAACTTCATACCGGTAAAGTACTGGATTAGGAATACCCCCCCAATCCATAGTGTAGTCGACAAATACAATATTTCTTTCTGCGTAGTCGATAGCTAATTGATCAATCACCGGACCGGAGATTCCACAATGCCATCAATTAGGCGCACCGAATGATTCAAACACCGCGAGTTTCTCAACGGGTGCTTGAGCCTCGGCAACTTTTGGCGCGGCACCAAAGCCAGAAACCAAAAGTGCAACAAGCGCTAAAGCGCAAAGCATTTTTTTGGAATGTTTTCATTGAAACTCCTTCAATATATTTTAACGCTTACGTTAATGGTCTTATTCTATCACGAGCATGCGCAATGATGGGCGTTTTTTTAGTACATGGTCAATAAAGAAAACAAGGTTTGTTGTTCTAGAACAATTTACCTGTCTGTCTTTTATTTACCTGTATTCAATTCATTTAATAACTTTACACCAATGACTGTTGCAGGAATACGGTAATTTGGAGCAAGGTTGGATAGAACCACAACCGCATTACCCGTTGTTGGGCTAAAGCCAATATAAGCATTGTAGCTTCCTGTCGCACCGTTATGCCAGATAATGCCGTTCTTATTATCGATGCTCCATGCCATGCCGATTTCGTCTATGTTAATATCCATTAAGCGATATCTTTCTGTAGAATCATTGATAGTTTTCAGACTGTCATGGCATTTTATAAAATACGGGTTGTTATCGAGTTGCATTTGCGCATATAAAAGCATATCTTTAATATTTGTCCTGATATCACCAGCAGAGAGATAGGCATCTGTTTCTTTCCACTCCCAGTACTTGCCAAGGTCGCCATCTGTTCCTAAAACCCTTGTATTGATCATGCCTAAATCATGTTGCAAAAAATGATTTGCCAGAGTTGGATAATCAGTTTCATAAACTGTTTCCAGCACAAGTCCAAGAACGGCATATCCAAAATTTGAATATTTAAAACCGTAATTTTCTTTATCAAAATTCAGCTTGCTGACTCTATTAAGCACCATTTCCCTCGTAATGCCATAATAATCATTTCGGCCATTAAGAAAGTTAGAAATCATCGGTTTTTCAAAATAAAACCCTTTATATCCCGACGTATGCGTCAGCAGTTCCATTATCGTTGGATATTCATTGCCTGCCGGCAGGTCCAGATAATGATCAATGGTCTGGTCAAGGCTAAGCAAACTGTCTTTAACAGCTTTGTTTATCAATGCAGCAGTCACAGTTTTGGTGATAGAGCCAATTTCATAAGTATGTAATTCTGGTTCTAAGACTTTTCCGTTTTCGCCATAAACTGTGAAAGATATTTGTCCATCTTTGATAATGCCAATAGTAATAACAGCTTCAGGTTTATCCTCCGTTGTATATTCAAGAGCTTCCATGTATGTCAACGCTGGTATCTTCTTCATTTGATGTTTAGCGTATAAGGACAGTCCACCAAGAATTAAAGCCACGACGAAAAAAAACAGCCAGGACAATAAGGATAATTTTTTTTCTTTTTCATATCTGACATTATAAAACGCCCCCGATTAATATTTTTCTCTTTCACGTAGATTTAAATGTAAAAGTTTCCTTGCATTTCATTATTTATCCTGCGTCGGGTGGATTAATCTTTTTGTAAGACAATAAATACTTAAAAGCATTATAATCAGCGTATGCCATGCCACAAACCTTTGGTTTCTATTGTCACGCCATCATTCAATCAGGCTCAATATCTCGAGCAGACGATTTTGTCTGTTCTGAAGCAGGATTACCCCCCCATATCGAATACTGGCTTATGGACGGCGCATCGACAGATGGTAGCGTGGAGATTATCCAAAAATACGCCGACCGTCTGGCAGGCTGGGTGTCCGAAAAGGACAAAGGACAGGCAGATGCGGTCAACAAAGGCTTTCGACAGGCAACTGGCGATATTGTCGGCTGGCTTAACTCCGACGACCTGTATTATCCTGGCGCGATTTCGGCTGCGGTAAAAGCTTTTCAGGAAAACCCTGATGCAAGCTTTGTTTTTAGTGATGTTAACTCCATTGATGGCCACGGAAAAGCCTTTAACCGCATGCGCTTTGGCGACTGGAAACTCAAAGATTTAATGCAATTCAAAATAATCAGCCAGCCCGGTGTTTTATGCGCCGTTCGGCACTGGAACAAGCCGGCTACCTGGATCTCGACTACCACTATTTACTGGATGTTGAGTTATGGTTGCGCATGGCATCCATTGCCGAGCCCGTTTACGTGCCTGACGTGCTATGGTCCGCCGCGCGTATGCATGATGATGCCAAAAACCACGCTAAAGCACTCGATTTGGTCCTGAAGCCTTCAGAATTGCCAAATGGCTGTGTGAAGATGAGCGATTTTATCCACTCAACGCGCAGATTTATAACAAAATATGGGCGGGTGCCTATCGCATTGACGCCTTTTATCGTGCTGAAGCAGAAGATTATCGGGGCGCGATAGCTAGCTATGGCAAAATGATGAAGCGTTGGCCGTTCCAGCCCATTGAATCCTACGCGCGTCTGTTCAAAAGTCTCATCAAGTCGAGCGGTTTCAAGGGCTTATCAGAACTCTATGAAAAACTAAGAGAACGCCGCGGAAAGAGGTCGATAAAGAAATAATGCAATCGCAACCCAAAGTCAGCATTGTCACGCCCAGTTTTAACCAGGGTCATTTTCTTGAAGAAACGATTCTATCCGTTCTCAATCAAGATTATTCAAACATTGAATACATCATTATTGATGGTGGTTCCAAAGACAACAGCGTTGAGATTATCAAAAAGTATGAGAGTCGCCTGGCTTACTGGCAAAGCAAGCCTGATAAAGGACAAACAGACGCGATCAACCAGGGCTTTGCTCGCGCAACTGGCGATATTTTGGCGTGGCTAAACTCGGACGATATCTTACTGCCAGGCGCAGTGTCAGCCGCAGTGCAAAACTAGCCGACCATCCGAAAGCTGGCATGGTTTATGGGGGATTGCTGGCTAATCAATGCCGAAGGAAAGCGCATAGGAAGGTTCCCTGCCGCGCAAACCGATTATGCCAAACTGCGCCGTGGTTATGTGCATATCCCGCAGCAAGCGTCTTTCTGGCGCGCGTCGCTTTGGCATGAAGTCGGTCCGCTGGACGACAGCTTCTATTTCGCCATGGACTACGACCTTTGGACTCGCCTGGCCGCCAAAGCGCCTTTGGTTTACATCAAAGAACCCTGGGCAGCTTTTCGTTTACATGGCACAGCAAAAGCATCGCGGAAGATGACCGTTGCTGGCCAGAAATGATGCGCGTTCATTACCGTGATGGTGGTAAGAAGCTGTCCTGGATAAATGCAAAATACCATCTGCGCAAACTACTACGCCCTATTTTGATGTGGAAACGCCGCCGGCAAATGACCCGAGCCAAGGAATGAGCCTATGCTGATTAATAAATCCAAAACTGCAATGCGCGTCTTGCGCGAAAAAGGTTTAGCGTCAGTATTTAACCTGCTAAAGCACCATTTCGGCTTTGCCAAACACGTAGACGAAGGAAAGTTGATATTAGACTGGTTTAAATCCATATCCTTTAAAGGCACATTGGTCGATATCGGCGCGCACCGTGGCTACGACACAATACCTTTTGCAAGTGAAGGATGGAAAGTATTTGCTTTTGAACCCGACCCTGTTAATAGAGCTCAGTTAGAGCAACTGACAATTAATTTAAGTTCAGTTCATGTAGATGCGCGGGCGGTAGCAGATAAAAGTGCCCAACAGGTCGCTTTTTATAAATCATGTGAATCAGATGGCGTTAGCGGACTGCAAGCCTTTTTACCTTCGCATCAGGCTGAATATCACGTCGATGTGACAACATTAACCGAGTTTGTCCTGGAGAAAGCTATTGATGAAATCGATTTCCTGAAAATCGATACCGAAGGCTACGACAAAATGGTTTTGGACGGCATTCCCTGGGAAAGCCTGCGTCCGCGCCTTATTTTGTGTGAATTTGAAGACAAGAAAACCTTGCCTTTAGGCTATAGCTACCACGATTTAGCAAATTCATTGCTGGAAAAGCTTATCATCTCATCGTTTCCGAATGGAAACCCATCAAACGCTACGGCGAAAAACATGACTGGCGCGGATTCTATCCCTATCCGCACGAACTCCAGACTCCCAAAGCCTGGGGAAATCTGATCGCAGCGCGCGATAAAGCGGATTATGAATCTTTAAGCCAATTCTTAAAAGTTTAAATCTGTTTTATTAATACAAAAAGTGGTCTCTGATATTATGAGACCACTTTTTCATTTATTCAGAAATATTGTCTATTCTTCCATTGTGCCTTTGCCAAGTTTCTTGCCGATTCGTTCAAAAGCGTCCAGTGCCTGTTCGAGATCGTCCTGGCTGTGAGCTGCAGAAATCATTACGCGAATGCGTGCCTTGCCACGGGGGGGCACGGTTGGGAAGCCCAAAGCACCAGCAAAATGCCTTCTTCAAGCAATTCGCGGCTAAACTGGCGCGCCAGCTGCACGTCACCGAGCATCACGGGTGTAATAGGCGTTTGGGTTACGCCAGTGTTGAAACCGAGTTTGCGCATTTCTTCCTGGAAGAAGCGCGCGTTTGACCACAAGCGGTCAACCAACTCGCTTGATTCTTCCAGCAAATCCACAGCGGCGATACAGGCGGCCACATCGGGCACGGTCACAGCGGATGAGAACAGGAAAGGTCGTCCGCGTTGGCGGAGCCATTCGATGATGCGCGCGTTACCCGCGACAACGCCACCAACCACACCAAAAGCTTTAGAAAAAGTACCAATTTCCACGTCAACTTTTCCGTGGAGACCAAAATGATCCACGATACCACGACCACCTTTACCCATCACACCTTCGCCATGGGCATCATCAACAGCGGTCATCAGACCATATTTCTCTGAAACTTCGACCAGTTTATCCAATGGGGGGGCATAGTCGCCATCCATCGAGAAAACACCATCGGTAATCATGAGACCTTTGTTATAGCTTCCCTTAGCTTCTTTAACAACGCGTTCAAAATCATCCACATCAGCATGCGCAAAGCGATGAATTTTCGCGCCAGAAAGTCTTGAGCCATCAATAATTGAGGCGTGATTGAGTTCATCTGAGAAGATAGCATCGCCCTTGCCGACCAAAGCGGGAATTGTCGCGCCGTTGGCGGTAAAACCAGACTGGAAAGTTATCGCCGCTTCAACGCGTTTGAATTCAGCCATGCGACGTTCCAACTCAAGGTGAAGAGACATTGTGCCGGCGATTGAACGCACCGCGCCAGGTCCAAGTCCGTATTTGTCCATGGCATCTTTGGCGGCCTGTACCAAACGCGGATGATTAGCTAAACCGAGATAGTTATTAGCACAGAAGTTGAGTACTTTTTTTACCATTGATGTTCACTTTCGCGCCCTGGGGGGGCGAGTCCATGGTGGGAATAGTATTATAAAAACCTGTTTCTTTCAGATTGGCGATTTCATCGTCGATCCAACTTAATTTGTCAGTCATTAGCACCTCATTCTTATTGTATTTGTTCAATATCATGATTATACCGCCTTAAACCTTGCTATGGGACGATTACTTAATTGTTTTTTTTGATTCACCTTTCTAATCTAACCTTGAAATTGACCTAAATTATGAAAATTCCAAACTTTATTTCCATAACGCACATTAATGTAATGCGCTATACGCCAGTAATGATAGAATAAATGGCGGTGAAGATATGTTAAAAAGGATTTCTAGCATTCTTGTTTTTCTTTTATTCATCACAATAGTTTCTTCATGCCCCCAATTCATTATCTCCTGCAAACGCACAAAGCGCATATGTGCCCGGCTTTTCCTGCTATCGCGACCTGTCAACAATTTACGAACGCATTCACCAGCTTCAAAACAAATATCCTGATTTACTTACTGTGACAGATATCGGCGACTCTTGGGAAAAACAAAACCTGGGTATGAACCACGGACACGATTTACTGATATTAAAACTCGAAGCCAATCCATCACCAAAACCAACTCTCATTTTGATAAGTGGCTTAAAAGCCAATTCCTTTGGACCCGTGGAAATCAATCTCCGCTTTACTGAATTTCTATTGAGCGCATATCCAAAGCAAAGTGATGTCCGCTATCTGATTGACCATTTCGCGGTTCATTTTTTTTGTTTGTCGCCAATCCAGACGGACGTGCCAAAGCTGAAAACCAGGCTGATGGAACTGGCGACACATGGACAATCACCTGGGCTAAAAACACCAATTCCAGCGGCTGTGCTTCAGATGATGGTGGCGTCGCGCTTGAACATAATTTTGCTTACCAATGGAACAATCTGCCAACCGACCCTTGCGCAGCTGATTATCCTGGTTCACAGGCTTTTTCAGAACCAGAAACACAAGCCATCCGCGACTATCTCCAGGAACTCGTTCAAACAAATCCAAATAATCACTTACTCATCAATCTGGAAAGTTACGGAAATTTTATTCTCAATCCTTATCTTTATTCAAAGACAAATATTGTTCCCCCCCAGTATTACGACTATCAAGTTCTGGCCAATAAACTGGCTTATAGGCAGGAAGCAATGCCCTTGGAACACAATAACACCGCCATTCCTGAAAAATACGGCACGCTAATCGACTATGCCGAAGAAATACAGGATATAAAGGCCATTCAATATCGTTTAGGAAGCCAAATGGGTGGTGGCAATGTATCACAATGTGCTTATTTTGAAGAAGTTTTGGTAGAACCCGCCTTGCAAAGTCTTCTGCGCGCCTTAAAAACTTTGCCCGAACCACTGGAATACGGTGCTGGTCCGGAAATTCATAATCTAAGTGTGAACTTGAATTTTAATGAGTCGCTGATTGAAATAAGCGGACAGCTAGACGCGCGTAATTATTATCGCCATACCAACCGCACGACAAGCATTTCCGCTTTGCGTTACAGTATTGATTTGCCACCCTGGGATCCTGACGCAGAAGAGAACTTATTAGACTTTGAGAGAGATTTAGAATATCCAGGATTAGCTGACTTTTTCTTTCAGCTAGACATGAACACCATTAATCCCGAAGGTGCTACCATTTATTTTCAAGGTGAAGCTGAAGACTGGGGGCATTCGCCATACACGTGATAAAGGTTTTGTTGAAATGGTAACAATCAAATTACCTAATCCAGAACTCAATCTTTACTTGCCACTTATCAGCACGAGCCGTTAAAAGATTATTCTTTAATCTCTTTTAAGTAAGTTAAGTAGTTTTAATAGTAGGGGCTGGGGATGATGTGGATAATTCCCTTTTTATTCAAAAGCAAAGGCTGATTCTCTCGATAAATTAACAAAATCAGAAGCAAAAATCTTTCAACAAGCGTGATGTTGAAAAAGATCGGCTTTTCCACAATTCCACAGACAAGTGCTTGTCAAAAATTAAAAGGACAAACAATACACATTTTATGCAGAACTTATCCACAGCTAAACAGGCGACTATTGTGGATTAAAAACAAAAAACTGCGGTTTTATCCACAGTTTTCCACCACTTATCCACGGTTTTGTTTAGAGAAGACCAAACTCACGTTGATAATCTTCCAAAATATTTTGAATTTTTTCGATGAAATGACCCAGTTCGCGAATTTTTATATTCTTTTGTGCGGGTTCAAAGCCAATTTGACTGGCAAAACTCAGCCAGTCTGTTGTCGCTTCAGTTTCTGTTGTGTCGTCTTCATCAAGCCCCCCCACGCGTGAACATTGCGCAATCTGCCGCCAGGTAACCGTCATGGGCCAAAGGACAGCAAATAAATTGTCTGATTGTGCCAGGGCATCGCAACAGTCCAAAAAAAATAAGCCTTACGCGCTTTATGCAGGTTGGGCGGACAATGCGGACTTTGACTGCACTCCACTAACCGTGTTTCCCAAACAGGACGCCATTGATTATAAAAGTCCACTGAAATCTTATCATTACCGATTAAACGGGCCAAATCTCCCACCAAGGGCATTTGATTCACTGCTTCAGCGCGTGCTGGAAAGTCGAGTAAAAGCGTCTTTGGGTGAGTCCTGGTCCGCTGAGTGCGGCTACGGCGTTGCAGGCATTATCCACGGACTTAAAAAACAAATCCAGCCAATCGCTGAAAGGCGTTTCATCGTCATCGTCCAGCGCGAACCAGTACCGGCGGGCATCATCGGCAAATTTCAGCGCCCGCGCGTGTGTGTTTTCGGGAGAGTCAAACTGCGCATCCACGCCAGCCTGGATATATTCAAGCCAATGGTCGGTGTCGTAAATGATGCCATCATGGTTTCGCAGGGCATAGCCCAGCCAGCTGTCCTGTCGCATTCGGCGATGAAAGGTGTAAAGCGATTGATGGTGATGAACAATATCCAGCGAAATATTGCTTTTAACGCGTCGAATTTCGCGGGGGGGAGCGGGTGGATCTTCTTTGTGAACAACAACCAAATCGATATCGGTGCTGCCACCAATAAAAGCCTGGTCGCCAAGCACCGAACCTGTTAAATAACAAGCGACGATGTCATTGTTTTGACGCAACAGGCGGTTGATATAGTCCTTGGTGATGTCAATCAGTAAATCCTGGGTAATCAGCATCATTATTCTGTTTTTCCTAAGTGCTTAAAATATACCATAAAGCCATCGAGTAACTGACTTATTTCGCAAAATGGCTGACGCATAGGCGGATTTGTTTAAATCATTGTCTTTGACGGATTTAATAATCAGATACTGTAATAATAGAGAGAATGATGATTCTTTTCTTGTTCAAGCTGAATGTTTAGGGCTATAATACAGCCATGCCCAATGAGCCCTTTATTCCAAAGAACATCTTAGTCATGCCAAACGCTGGAGTGCCCAAGGCGATGGCTATTGCCAAAGAAATACACAAGCATTTTATTGATATCAAAGTGAACAGTGATATTTTTGCCTACGACTTTGATGGCAAAAGTGAAAAACCAAAGCTGGTTGACAGCGATTTGGTCATTGTTATCGGTGGCGATGGCACGTTGTTGCGGGCAGGACATTTATGCGCTGAGAAAGAAGTGCCCCCTTTTGGGCATTCAAGCGGGCACACTCGGTTTTTTTGGTGGAAATTAAGGATAAAGAATGGCCAAAACAAATTGACCGCTTGATGAAAGGCGACTTTCGCATCGAGACGCGCATGATGCTGAATGCGGAACTGGTGCGTAACGACATCGTGAACGGCCGCTGGGATGTTATCAACGAAATCGTCATCAGCCGTGGGTCCGATGTGCGCCCGATTGAAGTGCGCGTAGACTTGAACGAAGGCTATTTGGCGTCGTATAAGGCGGATGGCTTGATTGTCAGCACGGCTACCGGTTCTACCGCGTATGCCTTTTCTGCCGGTGGGCCTATCTTGCCGCCAGAGTTGCGCAATATGCTTATTTTGCCAATCTCGCCCCCCATCTTTCGCTTGACCGTGGTGTTGTTTTGGCTGAAGGAGCCACGGTGACGCTTCGGAAAAGAGTGCGAGTGACGCTATCTTGAGCGTGGACGGTATGCCGCCAATCTATTTAAGCAACACTGACCGTGTTGTGGTCAGTGCCAACAAAAACTCTCTTAAAATGGTGCGTTTTGGTGAGCCAAACTACTTCTATCGTGATTTGGCAACTGTATTGCGCCTAAATCCCATCTTGAAGATAAATGCCAATGACTGACAATAATAATCCAGAAAATAACAGCCCTGCCATCCCCCCCAGTGACTTTGACGAATTAATGCGTCCAGCCAATCCTGAAACAAGTCCTGAAGAAGAGCCTGTTCTGCGATGTAATCGCTGTGGCACGCCCATAACGCCAAAAACTCGGTGCTGACCGAAACAGGCTATCGTTGCAAGGACTGCATTCGCGGACATCAGCAAGTTTTTGACATCTCCAAGCCAGGTGATGCGATTATCGCTTTCTTCATTTCCGCAATTATCGCGTTTGCGGGTAGCTGGTTAGTGAAACCGCTTCAGTATATCGTCATACTCGTTGCAACTGGGCTGGGAATGCTTATCTTTAATGCCACTCGTCTGGCACTCAAACGCCGGCGTGGCAAAAGATTGACATCGCTGTTCTGATAGGCGCGATTCTCGGTGGCAGTCCCTTATTAATCCGCTTGATTTTGCAAATGGCGCAAGCGAGCAGCTTTGAAGTGGGTGGTGGCGTAAACCTGCTGTTTTGGCATATTGTCTACGTCGGTCTGGTTGCTGCCAGTGCCTATGCTCAGTCACGGGGAGCGCGTCGCTAGTATGCTTAAAGAATTGCATATCCAGAACTTCGCCATTATCGAAAACTCAGTTTGTTTTTTCAATCGGGTTTAATCGTTTTTACGGGCGAAACTGGCGCGGGCAAGTCGATTATCCTTGACTCGCTAAGTGCAATTCTCGGAGAACGCATGGATACCACCGTTATCCGCCAGGGCGAAAACAAGGCGATCGTTGAAGGGCTTTTTGAACTTGACGTACAGACCAAAAGCGCATTGCGTGAATTGCTTGAGCCCGAAGGCTTGTGGGATGATGAAGATTATCTGACTCTCGGGCGTGAAATCCGCGCGGAAGGGCGTACCATCGCGCGTGTGAACGGGCGTATGGTCAACCTGGGCTTGCAATCGGAAATAGGCGCTCTTTTGGTTGACTTGCATGGGCAGTCTGAGCATCTCAGCTTACTCAAACACGCAATCACCGCATTCTGCTGGACCGCTACGCGCACAATAAAGACCTGCTTGAAGCGTATCAGGCTGAATACAAACGCTGGCAAGCCTTAAATGAAAAATTACGCGAGCTGAACGCTATTGACAACATGGCCTCTGAGCGCATTGATATCTTACGGTATCAAATTCAGGAAATTGAGAGCGCTAAACTGCAGCCCGGTGAAGATGAAGAGCTGCGTTCCGAGCGTACCCGCCTGGCGAACGTGGAAGCTTTAAGTTCATTTAGTCAGCAAGCCTTGGTTGCGATTGACGAAGGGTCTTCGGAAAGCAGTGCCGCGACGGATTTGGTCGGTCAGGCAGCGCAGTCTTTGCATGATTTGGCGCGCATTGACGCGAGCACCCAGGCTTTGGCTGAGCGGGCCGAAGAAGCCTTGAGTAGTCTGGCGGATATTGCTTATGAACTGCGCGATTATCTGGAAGCGATTGAGTACAACCCGGTGCGTTTAGATCAGGTTGAAGAGCGGCTCAACACCTTGCAGATTCTAAAAAAAGAAATATGGCGGGTCGATTGAAAGCGCTTTAGCGCATCTGGGCAAAATAAAGCGCGAGATAGAAAATATCGACACCCTGGATGAGCAGATAAAAGAAGTCAGCGAAAAAAATAAATTCAGTTAAGTTAAGTCTTACTGAAAAAGCACTGAGACTTAGCAAGCCGCGCAAATCCAGCGCTGAGAAGATGCAAGAAGCGGTTAGCAATGAGCTCAATGCGCTTCAAATGCAAAAAGCACGTTTTATGGTGCAGATTGCTTTTAGCCCCCCCAGTGACGATGGGCTGCTTGTTGATAATCTCCGTTTGGCTTTTGACCAAAACGGTATTGACCAAATTGAATTCCTCATTGAAACCAATCCTGGCGAAGGCTTTAAACCTTTGGCAAAAATTGCATCCGGCGGTGAGACTTCACGCCTAATGCTTGCCCTTAAACATGTACTTGCCGAGGCAGACCAAACCCCCCCACACTTGTCTTTGATGAAATTGACAGTGGCATTGGCGGACGGGTGGGCATGACGGTTGGGAAAATGCTTTGGCAGCTGGGCCGTGAGCATCAGGTGCTTTGCGTTACCCACTTACCCCAGCTGGCCGCCTTCGCGGACCAGCATTACAAAGCCAGTAAACATGAAAGTGCTGGCAGAACACTGACCAATGTACACGAGCTAGACACTGCCCAGCGTGAACGCGAACTGGCCAATATGCTTGGTGGCGAAACACAAAGCATTTTACAGTCCGCCAGGGAGATTCTAGCGACAGTTTCAGAGTTTACAGGTACAATTCATTCATAAACCATATTGTTTTCGGGTGCAAATCACCCGTATTGAAAATTAAAAATTTATTGTCGTGATTAAGATGCCCAAAGGGGGGGCGTTTTATCACACACAAGATAGAAAGGAAGCTACTATGCCCAGTCGTGACGATATTATTGCGGTTATCTTGGGTGGTGGTCGGGGGGGTACACGTTTGTTCCCTCTCACTTCCGAGCGCGCAAAACCCGCCGTGCCTATCGCCGGAAAGTATCGGCTTATTGATATTCCCATTAGCAACTGTATCAACTCTGGTATTTACCGGATTTCTGTGTTGACCCAGTTTTTGAGCGTGTCTTTGCATCGGCATATCACGCGAACGTATGTTTTTGACTCTTTTCACCAGGGTGGAGTACAAATTTGGGCTGCTGAGCAGTCTCCAATTACCACTGACTGGTATCAAGGTACAGCAGACGCTGTGCGCAAGCAAATCCAGGAAATTCAAAGCACGCGTGCCAAATATGTACTCATCCTGGCAGGCGACCATCTTTATCGCATGGATTATGGCAAGATGGCACAATATCACTGGGACCATGGCGCTGATGTAACCGTTGCTGTGCAACCCGTACCCAAAGATGAAGCTTTCCGCTTTGGCATCTTAAAACAAGACAAAAATGGCGAAATCACGCGCTTTGCTGAAAAACCCAAAGACCCTAATATCCTTGCGGATTTGGTCAGTCTTGATGATCCCGCAATGCCTTATCTGGGTTCCATGGGAATTTACATGTTCAATACGGATGTCCTTGTGGACGTTTTGCAAAAGGAAATTGATGGAAAATTGTTTGTTGACTTCGGCAAAGATATCATTCCCTATTTAATCTCTGCTGAATCGCCTGTGTTTGGCTATCAGTATGAGGGCTATTGGCGTGATATCGGTACGATACGAACGTTTTATCAAACGAATCTTGAATTAACTGAAGATGAACCAGAGATCGATTTTACGATCCCGAAAGCCGATTTACACCCACGCTCGTTTTCTGCCAGGCACACGCGCCATTGGCTGCAAACTGTCACGCGCCTTGTTGGCTGAAGGCTGCACCATTCGCGAGGCAGAAATTGACCATTGCGTTATTGGTTTGCGCCAGCAAATTGGCGAAGGCTCAGTAATAAAAGACACGATTATGATGGGTGCGGACTGGTATGGCGTACAGCGCAACGGCGCGCCCTTGGGAATCGGCAAAAACTGTAACATTCAAGGTGCGATTATTGATAAAAATGCTGCGATTGGCGATAACGTTGTCATCAAACCATTCCCCCCCTTGGATGCTAATGTCGATCACGCCTTATATGTTGTACGTGATGGTATCGTAGTTATCCCCCCCAAGAACACAACCATTCCAGCGGGCACGGTTATTCAACCGTAAACGTCTGTTTTAATATGATAAAAAAACACTCCGCTTAGCTTGCGGAGTGTTTTTTTTGTATAAGACTTAATTGTGATTTGTCGTAACTATATCAAATCCGTTGGCATTATTTTAAAAACTGCAGTTGATATGCCGCAAGACTAAAGGCAATTGAGACATTCAGCGAGTTTTTCTGCCTAGCATGGGGGGGATATACACGCAATAATCAGCAAGCACGATCAGCTTTGGGTCCACACCGGCGGGTTCGTTGCCCACAATCAAAGCGATACTTTGAGCTTGTTCCAGCACACTGGCTTTTAACTCAAAAAGTGAAACGGATTTGGGCGTGGCTTCAAGCGCGATAATCAAGTTGCCTGCTGCTTTAGCGCGCTGACACATTGCATCGCGTTGGGTGAGTAATGCCAGGCTAGTGACTTTTCCGCGCCCAGGGCGGTTTTGGCGATGGCGGGATTTTCATCAGGCGTTGGTGTAATACCGCAGAGTTCCAAACGCGAGAAACCCGCTCCATCCGCGGAACGAAAAACAGAGCCAACGTTATGCGCGGAGCGGACATTATCCAGAACACCGATTAGCGTTGTTTGCTTTTGGATTGATGCGGAAAAAGCCTGACTTGCCACACGCGGGCAGTCTTTTCTCAAGGTTTGCCCACAGCGCGGGCAATACTGGCCTTCAAACTGGGCTAAATCCAGGGGGGGAAACGCAACCCACAAGCCGGGTTTTGGCACTCTAAGAAGAAAATTTGACTGTCGGACATGGGTCTATTATATCGAAAACAGGGCTTGGTTGAGTTCAACGTGGAAAATCAGTTAACGCGTCAACAGAAAACGCAATAAAAAAAATAGACGCCGGGTGAGGGGGGGGCACCCAAACGTCTAATGCTTATAGTATAGTCATAAAAAAACAAAATACAAGTCTGTTTGCATAAACATTACATTAATAATTTGACTTGATGAAGGTTCATTAACAATCGGACTTGTCTTGATATTGTTCCGCTTGGGCGTTGAACATTTGTAGCAAGACCTATTCTTCTCTGTGGAGATTCAGGACTCATTCATGACAATCAGCTTGCCGTTGTGATTTACATATGACCGGTCATAAATTAAATCAGAATCCAGGATAACAAACTTAAAAGCCCAGGCACATTGCCTGGGCTTGAGTAAAAAAAGTACACCTTACTTTATGATACTTCCTTCAACTGTATGCCAAAGTCGCGCGTTACTCATACTGATAAAAAGGCGGTTTTGGTTTAGCGCTTCAAGGTCGCCTGGCGCGTTGGACGAACACACCATATAGGCTAAAACGTCTGAAACAACCTGAACACTAACTGGCACCATACCCGGGCAAGTGTTTGGCGTGTAATCGTCCCATGTCAAGCCACCGTCAATTGTGCGTAACATTTTTCCGTTGCCATAGGCGACGCCAAAGGTGGGCGAACCAAAGTCGCTAAACTCAATTTGGTCACGGCTGGAAACATACTGCCAGCTTTCACCGGCATCTTCGGTTTTGCACCAGTGGGTGACGGTTGTATCGCGTTCGGCAATAAGCGCTTCAATGGCGACATAAGCCACGTTAGGATTAATGCGTCTTACTGGTGAAGGCATCCACATATCCGCTTCGCCAAAAACGGGTAAATTCTCACAGCTTTTCTTTTCCCAGTTTTGACCGCCGTCCGCGGTTCGATAAAGATAGAGATCTTCAACCACAGGTTCGCTGCCAGTGATGAAGCCAACATTAGCATCCAAAAAAAAGTGAAGCCATTTTTGCTGCCCGAACTGGGTAAATTGTCAGAAACCTGTCCGGGTTCGTGGCTGAAGACGGTTTGCCAGGTTTTGCCACCGTCGGTGGTTTTATTGATCGCGATATATTCCGAGCCAGCAGCAACGCCTAAACTCGAAAGCATATAGCCTTCGGTGCTGCTGATGAAATACATTTGCCCGCCGGGAAAGTCCAGTTCGGTCGTTGTCCAGGTCTCGCCACCGTCGCCGGTTCTGTAAAGCAAACTCTTGTCTTCGGGGCGGCTGAGCAGGATATAGCCCGTATTTCCACTGTAGAAAAAGCTTGAAATCAAGGGATAGTCGTGCATTTGCTTGGCTAAACCGGGTGGCGTAGCGGTGACCCAGTGCTCGCCAAAGTTCGCGGTGTGGTAAAAGCAGTTTTATCAACGTTATTCGCCCAACCGTGCCCACCCAGGAAAATTTTGGTTTGGTAAATAGGACCAAGATAGCGCGGGGGGGTATGCGTTGGGACTTTGCTGGCTTCGACGGGAGCCTGAGTGGCATCCGGATTTACCGGGTCTGGCGTCGTGTCACCATTTGTCTTAGCTTTGCAAGCGCCCAAAAGCAGTGTAATTATCAAAAAGACGATGAGCAAATTTCTCTTCTTCATAAAAATCCTTCCAAAAAGCAGGTCATGCTTTCAAATTCTTGTATTCATTATAGTACAGCGTGAAAAATCACCCACGCATTTTACCACCTAAAGCCATAGCGTGCAGGACATCGATTTTATTGACTCGTGATATCATCAATATGAATGGACTCACAAGAACCTTTAGCAAGTGATTCAATAAACGCGACCGATGAAAACACTTCGCCCGAAAGCGAAAACTGGTTGCACAAGACCTGGGAACAGCTGGTGCGTCTTGGCTTGCACGATACCGCAAGGCGCGTTGTGGCGATGATAAGCACCATGCTTTTTATGGTTTTGGCTATTCTGTTTATGAATCGTTTTTTTTGTCAGTCACAGCGGGCAAAAGCCATCCGAGCTTGGCAGCAGTCCGTCATCGCTGGTTGAAAACAGCGGCTTAGCCTTGCTGCCAGATTTTAGAATTGATAATGACCAGGCTGAAAAGCACAGTATCCCGCGTGATACAAATATGGTCACGATATTGCCCGAACGGGTGCGTAAGGGCATTGTGGAGCATACCATTCAACCCGGCGAGAGTATCTTTTCGATAGCCGCGAAATATGGCCTGCGACCTGAAACCTTGCTTTGGAGCAATCGCTATTCCCTGGGGGACGACCCACACATTATGACCCCCCCGGGTCAAACCCTGTTGATTTTGCCCATTGATGGCATCTTGCACCGCTGGAGCGCGGGAGAAGGCCTGAATGGTGTGGCTGAGTATTATCATGTGAGCCCGGAGGCGATTGTCAGCTATGCGCCAAACGGGCTGAGCATGGCAAGCATCGGTGATTTAGCAGATCCGAATATTGAGCCCGGTACGCTATTGATTATTCCAGGTGGCTATGCTGAATTCAGCGACTGGCGCACGCCACGCATCACCCGCAAAGAACCTGCCACGGCGAAGAATGTCGGTCCCGGGGGGGCTTGCGAAGGGGGGGCGTATGATGGCGTTGTTGGCGCGGAAAAATTCACCTATCCGGTACAGGGCGAAGCAAGGCTTTCCGGATTTGACTTTCAGCCAGCTGCCAACCACTTTGGAATCGACCTGGGTGGTGCCATCGGTGATCCGATTAGCGCGGTGGACAATGGCGTGGTGGTATACGCTGGCTGGAACGACTGGGGGGGCTACGGCGAGATGGTGGTCATTGACCACGGCAACGGCTGGCAGAGTCTTTACGCGCATCTGGCGACGGTGGATGTGCGTTGCGGACAGGAAGTTTATCGGGGCGATCAGCTTGGCACCATGGGGCAAACCGGCAACGCGGTCGGACCACATTTGCATTTTGAGTTGCGCCATGATGAGTATGGGCGCGTCAACCCTTGGGACTTTTTGCAAACACTCGACTGATTCTCAAGTAAAAACATTATCCCGAAAATAACGGCAAAGGCATCTTAAGCTT
>JMBX01000128.1_pt1 | contig 19831 bp, 46 predicted proteins | sample 616521 | NCBI WGS metagenome assembly JMBX01 (sample SAMN02727906, study PRJNA239997) | anaerobic digester metagenome | biome: anaerobic digester; isolation source: mesophilic anaerobic digester inoculated with municipal waste water sludge... | place: Germany: Bielefeld University, CeBiTec ...
GAAATTAGAGATGAAACCACTGCATTTTCATTTTGAAAAATACCCTTTTCACATAGCTTTTTAAGTACTGTATATGTTGTGGACTTTTTCCAATTCATTTCTTTTTCACTTAGTTTCACAAGGTCGCCGGAACCAATCGGCTCGTTCTGCCATATTAATTCTGCAAACTTTTCTTCAGTTTCTGCAAGTTTATAATACTTCATGATAAACCTCCTTGGTCTATTCAACATCGACTTTATATTATAAGTCTATGCTTAATAGACTAAAATGTCAATGATTATTTTAGAAATATATATAAGTCATATTATTAAACATAAAATGAAAAACACCAAAGGCATATATACCATTGGTGTTCCATTGTTTGTTTTATCTCTTTGAGAATTGTGGACTCTTTCTTGCCTTTTTGAATCCGTATTTCTTTCTCTCTTTCATCCTTGAATCTCTTGTTAAGTGTCCTGCTTTTTTTTAAGTATAGGTCTTAGTTCACCGTCAACTTCTAATAAAGCTCTTGCTACACCATGTCTAATAGCTCCAGCTTGACCTGTAAAGCCACCACCTTGTACATTAACTATTACATCGTATTTATCTACAGTTTCAGTTATTGTTAAAGGTTCCCTTGCTATTGTTCTCAAAGTTTCATAATTAAAGTATTCTTCAATATCTCTATTATTAATAATAAATTTCCCATTTCCTGGTACTAATCTTACTCTTGCAATTGAAGTCTTTCTTCTTCCTGTTCCAGCATATTGTGTTATAGCCACTTACAATCCTCCCTTCTTTTAAACGTTAAAATTCGTATATTTCCGGTTGTTGAGCTTCGTGCTTGTGCTCTGCTCCACTATATATTTTCATTTTCTTAATCATTTGTCTTCCTATTTTATTCTTTGGAAGCATACCTTTTACTGCTAATTCAATAATTTTTTTTCAGGTTTTTCTTGAATTAATCTCTTATATGGTACTTCTTTTAATCCTCCTGGATAGCCAGTATGATATACATAGTTATTTTGTTCTAATTTTTACCAGTAAGTTTTACCTTTTCTGCATTAATTACTATAACAAAATCTCCTGTATCAACATGAGGAGTATATATTGGTTTATGTTTTCCACTTAAAACAGTAGCTATTTCTGATGCTAATCTACCTAATACTTTGTCTTTTGCATCAATAATGTACCATTTTCTTTCTACTTCATTAGCTTTCGCCATGTAACTCTTCATTAATTTCCCTCCTTATACCAACAATTATAAAATAATATATTATACGAGGTATAAAAAAAAGTTTCCGGGTCTTTTTTTAAACACTCTAATATATTCTAATACATGTATTTATCAATGTCAATAGCTATTATTAATCATAATAAACTTTTTCTAAAAATAGTCCTTGGGGTGGTGCTGTAGGTCCAGCTAAAGTTCTATTTCTTCCTTGTATAATATTATTTAAATCTTCTCTTTTTATTTTGCCTAATCCTACATGCACCAGTGTACCTACTATTATCCTAATCATATGTCTTAAAAAAAACTTTTACCCTTTACTGTTATCTCTATGAGTTCACCATTTTTAGTGATATCCATCTGATAAATAGTCCTTATGGTAGTATCTACTTCTGATTTAGGGCCCATAAAACTTTTAAAATCGTGGGTTCCTATAAAATATTTTGTGGACTTTATCATTTCATCTATATTTAAATCCCCCCCATATACATGATAAGAAAAGTTTCTATATATAGGTCTAGGAATTTCCCCCCCATTATAAACTACATATCTATATTTTTTTCTTAGTTGCATTGAATCTAGAATGAAACTCTAAATCTACATCTTCTGATTTTAGCACTTTTATATCTGGGGGGGAAGCTTTGCATTTAGTGGATACTTAAAATTGCTTCCTGGAATAACTTTATCATTGGTAAAAAAAATTAGCTACTTGACCTAAAGCGTGAACTCTACCATCTGTCCTTCCAGAAGCTATTAACCTTGTCCTTTCTCCTGTTACCTGCTCAATTGCATCCTCCATTGTCTCTTGAATACTTATGGCATTTTCTTGGGTCTGCCATCCTGAATAGTTAGTTCCCTCATATTCTATTAAAAGTCTAATGTTTCTCATGCTTTACTCCTAAATAAATCTTGTATATATTATAAATCCAAAAAAAATATTATTAGTATTCCCAATGCTGAAATATCTATTTTCTTAAATTTCAATTCATTTAATCTAGTTCTATTTTCTCCACCTCTATAACATCTAGCTTCCATTGCTGTAGCTAAATCATCTGCTCTTCTAAAAGCATTTATAAATAATGGAACCAATAAAGGTACTAGATTTTTTTTGCTCTATTGATTATATTCCCTGATTCAAAGTCTGCTCCTCTCGCCATTTGAGCTTTCATAATTTTGTCTGTTTCTTCTAATAAAGTTGGAATAAATCTTAAGGCTATGGTCATCATCATAGCTAATTCATGGGCAGGTAAGCCTATCTTCTTAAAAGGTGATAGTAGTTTTTCTATACCATCTGTTAAAGCTATAGGTGAAGTTGTCAAAGTCAATAATGATGTTCCTGTAATTAAGAATATAAGTCTTAAGGCCATAAATACTGCTTGACTTATTCCCTCTTTAGTTATTGCTAGTGGTCCTATTTCAAACAATACTTCCCCCTTTCGTCATAAATATATTAATAGCGAAGGTTATTGTTATTATGAATATAAGAGGTTTTAGACCTTTTAAAATAAATTTAATTGGCACTTTAGATAAATATATTATAGTTAAGATATATCCTACTATAAATATATATGGATAGAAACTTTTAACAAAAAAACAAGGATACAATAAACAAAATTACAGCTATTAGCTTTACCCTTGGGTCTAATCTATGAATTATCGTATCTCCTGGAAAATATTGACCTATTGTTATATCTTTAAGCATCTTTATTTCTCCTTATATATCTTAAAAGTTCTGTTTTCGCTTCTTCTACTGTAAGGATATCTTCTCTTACATCATGTCCCTTAGCCTTATAAGCCTTCATAAACTTAGTAATCTGTGGTATCCCAAGTCCTATACTTTCTAATTCCTCAGATCTGCTAAATACATCCCTTGTTTTTCCATCCATAACTATTCTTCCACTATGCATAACTATAATTCTATCTACTAACTTTGCTACATCTTCCATACTGTGGGATACTAGGATTATAGTTATACCTTCTTTTTAAACAATTCCTGAATCTCACCTAAAATTTCATCTCTTCCATGGGGGGGATCTAGTCCTGCTGTAGGCTCATCTAAAACCAATACTTTAGGTTTCATAGCTATGACACCAGCTATGGCCACCCTTCTTTTTTTGTCCACCACTCAATTCAAAGGGGGATCTATCCTTTAAGCTTTCATAGTCTAATCCTACCACTTCCATGGACTCTTTTACTCTTTCATGGACCTGTTCTTCATTTAAACCTAAATTTTGTGGTCCAAAGGCTATATCCTTATATACTGTTTCTTCAAATAATTGATATTCAGGATATTGAAATACTAATCCTACTTTTTGCCTTATTTCCTTTAAATTAATATCTTTATTAGATATATTAGCTCCATCAATTATTATATCTCCAGAACTAGGTTTTATTAGTCCATTTAGATGTTGCACTAAGGTTGATTTACCAGAACCTGTATGTCCTATTAGTCCAATAAACTCCCCCCCTTCTTCTATCTCTAAGTTTACATTATCTAAAGCTTTCTTTTCAAAAGGGGTATTGGGATTATATATATAATTTAAGTTTTGAATTTTAATTATCATAGTAGGTTTAACAACTCCTCTACAGATAATACATCATCTTCAATGTTTATCCCTTCTTTTTTTTAATTCATAAGCTAGTTCTGTTACCTGTGGTACATCTAAACCTAGTTCTTTGACTTTGTCAACTTCTCGAAATATCTCTCTTGGAGTACCTTCCATTGCTGCTTTTCCTTGAGACATTACTACAATTCTATCTCCTTGCACTGCTTCATCCATATAGTGAGTTATCAATATTATGGTTTTCCCTTGCTCTTTATTTAACTTGTTTATTGTGCTCATAACTTCTATTCTTCCAATTGGATCTAACATGGAAGTGGGCTCATCTAATATGATACAATCTGGATTCATTGCAAGTATTCCTGCTATGGCCACTCTTTGTTTTTGTCCTCCTGAAAGAAGGTGAGGCGCATGCTTTTTATAATCAGACATTTCTACTATATCTAGTGCTTCATCTACTCTCCTTCGAATTTCCATTGGTGGAATACCTTGATTTTCAGGACCAAAGGCTACATCTTCTTCTACAATAGTAGCTACTATCTGATTATCAGGATTTTGAAATACCATACCTGCTTTCTGTCTTATATCCCATATTTTCTCACTATCCTTTGTATTCATTCCTAAAACTGTTACTTCTCCTGATGTAGGCATAAGTAATCCATTCATCATCTTAGCTAGTGTAGACTTTCCTGAACCATTGTGACCTAATATTACTAAGAATTCACCTTTTTTTTCACTTCTAAAGACATATCCTTTACTGCTGCCACAATTTCATCTTCTATATAAGATTTATATTCAAATGTTACTTTATCCATCTTTATCATTATATCCTTCATTATCATACCTCGGTTTTCAATTATTTCCATTATACTAATATAACATAAGAATCAAGGATTGACAATTAAATGTCATGTATTTATATCAAAGGGTAGATAAAACCAAAAAGGGACTAAGCTTTAACTTAATCCCTACCCTTTATACTAATTCTAATATTGCCATTTCTGCACCATCACCACGGCGAGGACCAACTTTTAATACTCTTGTGTATCCACCATTTCTATCTGCATATTTTGGTGCTATTTCATCAAATAGTTTTTTTACTACATCTTTATCATATATATAAGCTAAAACTTGTCTTCTAGCATGTAGATCGCCTTTTTTTACCTAAAGTAATCATCTTATCAACCATTCTTTGAGTTTCTTTGGCTCTAGTCACTGTTGTTTCAATTCTTCCATTTCTTAGCAGTGATGTAACCTGGTTTCTCAACATAGCTTTTCTATGATCTGTAGGACGACCAAGTTTTCTTAATGTTGTCACATCTATCCCTCCTTCACACTTAATTAATCATCGCTTTTCCTAAGACTTAAATCTAATTCAGCAAGTTTATTTTGTACTTCTTCAAGGGATTTCTTTCCTAAATTTCTTACTTTCATCATATCTTCTTCTGTCTTTTGGATTAATTCATCTACTGTATTTATTCCTGCCCTTTTTAGACAGTTATAACTTCTAACAGATAAGTCTAATTCTTCTACTGTCATTTCTAGTACTTTTTCTTTCTTATCTTCTTCTTTTTCCACCATTATTTCTACATCATTTACATGATCTGTTAATCCAATAAATAAATTTAAATGTTCTGTAAGTATTTTAGCTCCCAATGAAGTTGCTTCATCTGCGTCCATTGTTCCGTTAGTCCAAACTTCCAATATTAATTTATCATAATCGGTTATTTGGCCTACCCTAGTATTTGTTACATTAAAATTAACTTTTTTTACTGGTGTGAAAGAAGAATCTACAGGTATAACTCCTACTGGCTGCCCTTCCTTTTTGTTCTTTTCAGCAACAACATAACCTCTACCTTTTTCTAATTCTAGTTCCATATATAATCTACCATCTTCATTGATAGTAGCTATATAAAGGTCTTTGTTTACTATTTCAACATCAAGTCCGGTTACTATGTCTCCAGCTGTTAACACCTGTGGCCCTTCAGCATCTATCAGTAAAGTTACAGGCTCATCTGTATAAATCTTAGCAGCAATATCCTTGATATTAAGAATAATTTCAGGAACGTCTTCTAAAACACCTGGTACCGTTGAAAATTCGTGTAATACTCCTTGGATCTTTATTGATGATACTGCAGCTCCAGGTAATGAAGATAATAAAACCCTTCTTAATGAATTACCAAGAGTAGTACCATAACCTCTTTCTAAAGGCTCTACTACAAATTTTCCATAAGTCCCATCATCGCTTAATTCTAGGATTTCAATTCTTGGCTTTTCAATTTCTAACATTAATATGAACCCTCCTTTTAAATTGATTTTTTTATAAGGACGAGGGTAACTGAATCTAATATATATTATTATTTAGAATATAACTCAACGATTAAGTGTTCTTCTATTGGAATGTCTATATCTTCCCTTGTTGGCTCAGCTACAATAGTACCCTTTAATTGATCTAAATCTACATTTATCCATGGTACACTATTACCATTGTGATTTTCTATAGTTTCTTTTATTTTAGCGCTATTTCTGCTTTTTTTTCTTTAATTTGAATCACATCACCTACGTTAGTGATTAAAGATGGAATACTTGCTTTAGCTCCATTTAATAGAAAATGTCCATGGGTAACTAATTGTCTAGCTTCTGCCCTTGAAGAAGCAAATCCCATTCTATATACAACATTATCTAATCTTAATTCAAGTATTTTTAATAGGTTTTCACCTGTTATACCATGCATTCTATCAGCCATATGGAAATACTTAGCCATTTGTGACTCATTAATTCCATAGAATCTTCTTACTTTTTGTTTTTCCCTTAACTGTAAGCCATATTCTGTTACTTTCTTTCTTGATTGACCGTGTTGTCCTGGAGCATAGTTTCTTTTTGATATTGCACATCTATCAGAATAACATCTATCTCCCTTAAGGTATAGTTTCATACCTTCTCTACGGCACAATCTACATACCGGTCCTGTATATCTTGACATCTATTTACACCTCCTAATTAAACTCTTCTACGTTTTGGTGGCCTGCAACCATTATGTGGAATTGGGGTTACATCCTTAATCATATTTACTTCTAAACCAGTTGCTTGAAGTGATCTTATAGCTGCCTCTCTACCAGAGCCAGGTCCTTTAACAAACACTTCAACACTTTTTAAACCATGTTCCATGGCTTTTTAGCTGCTTCTTCAGCTGCTTGTTGTGCTGCAAATGGTGTGGATTTCCTTGATCCTCTAAAACCTAATTGTCCTGCACTTGCCCATGAGATTACATTTCCTTGCATATCTGTTAATGTAACCATTGTATTATTAAATGTAGAAGAAATATGTGCTTGACCTCTTTCTATATTCTTACGCACTCTTCTTCTAACACGAGTTGCTTTTCCTTTTTTTAGTTGACACTGACTATCCCTCCTTTACTGACTACTTTTTCTTAGATACCATTTTCTTAGGACCTTTTCTAGTTCTAGCATTAGTTTTAGTCCTTTGACCTCTTACTGGTAGCCCTCTTCTATGTCTAATTCCTCTATAACAATTTATTTCTCTTAATCTCTTCATATTTAAGGCAATATCTCTTCTTAAATCACCTTCTACATGATAAGTGTCGATTATTTCTCTAAGTTTTGAAACTTCAGTTTCTGTTAAATCTTTAATCTTTGTATCTGGATCAACATTTGCTTTTTTTAGTATTTCTAATGATCTAGATCTTCCTATACCGTATATATATGTTAAGCCAACTTCCACCCGTTTATCTCTAGGTAAGTCAACACCTGCAATTCTTGCCATTAAGCCTACACCTCCTAATTTGTATACCTGTATCTATCTACTAACCTTGCTTTTGTTTATGTTTTGGGTTTTCACAGATGACCATAACTCTACCGCGTCTTCTGATAACCTTACATTTTTCGCACATCTTTTTTTTACTGATGGTCTAACTTTCATTTAAATCCCTCCTATGCTACTTGTTTCGCCAGGTTATTCTTCCTCTTGTCAAATCGTAGGGTGAGAGTTCAACTGTTACTTTATCTCCAGGAAGTATTCTAATATAATTCATTCTTAACTTCCCTGAAATATGGGCTAAAATCTCGTGACCATTTTCAAGCTCCACTTTAAATATGGCATTCGGTAAAGCGTCAGTTACTGTACCTTCAACCTCAATTACATCTTTTTTTAGCCATTGAGTTTTCGAACCTCCTGTTCAAACACTTCTAGAAACTTTCATTTAAAGGTTCTAAAAGCTTTCTTATATGAGCATTATTTATCTTCATTTTGTTATCCAGTTTGTATTTGAGTTCTGGTAACACTGTATTATAAACGATTAAATGTTTAATCTTCTTTTTTTGGATTGTCCAGTTTCCTTAAATCTCCATCTACAATAGTGACATGATCATCATCTATTATATCTAAAACTAAAAAAAATCCTTCCTTTATCCCGGCCAGCTCTTGACTTAACCACCTGCCCAACGGTGACACCGCTAGTTGAATCCATTTATAAATTCACCTCTTTAAGCTAATCTTCTTGAGCTGTAGGTAACGAATTAACTATTGTCTGAAAATTTCATCTATAGGCTTAGTACCATCTATATCTAAAATTAACCCTTTGTTTTTGTAATAGTTAATTAAAGGTTGGGTTTGTTTTAAATATACCTGGATTCTCGTTTTTACAGTCTCAACTTTATCATCATCTCTTTGATATAAAGTCTCTCCATCTATATCACAAATCCCTTCAACCTTTGGAGGCATATTCTTGATATGATAAGTTGCACCGCATTTTTTTACAAATTCTTCTACCTGTCACTCTATCAATTAAAATATCCTCATCTGCATCAATATTGACAACTTTATCAAGTTTTATACCCATTTTTGAAAGTTCATTATCTAAAGCCTCCGCTTGTTCTACTGTTCGCGGAAAACCATCTAATAAAAATCCATTTTGACAATCTTCTTTAGATAATCTGTCTTTAACTATGGAAACCACTATTTCATCAGGAACTAACAAACCTTTATCCATGTATTCTTTAGCTGTTTTTCCTAATTCAGTTCCTTCTTTTATATTAGCTCTAAATATATCTCCAGTTGAAATATGTGGAATATTGTATTTTTTTTACTATATTTGATGCTTGAGTACCTTTCCCCCCCACACCTGGAGGACCTAATAGTACAAGTCTCATGCTTTTTCATCTCCTATAGTTTATTTTAAAAATCCTTTATAGTGTCTCATTAACATTTGTGATTCTATTTGTTTTACAGTTTCTAATGCAACCCCCCCAACAACAATTATAATTGCTGTACCACCAAAATTAACTTGCATATTAAATATTTTAGACAAGATAATTGGTAAGGATGCTAATATTGCTAAGGATAATCCTCCTACAAAAGTAATTCTAGAAACTATTCTGTTTAATGCTTCTGATGTAGGTCTTCCAGGTCTTATTCCAGGAATAAATCCACCATTTTGTTGTAAGTTCTTAGCATATTCTACAGTATTAAATTGAATTGCTGTATAAAAATACGTAAAGAACATAATAAGAATTATATTCAATATTGAGTAAACCCATATACCTACATTTCCTTGCGGTGTTAGGTATTTAGTTATCCAATTCGATGCTCCACCTTTTGTAAATAATGCAATAGTTTGTGGAAGTGCTAATAGGGATGAAGCAAATATTACTGGCATTACACCTGCCATTGATACCTTTATAGGTATGTGAGTACTTTGTCCACCGTACATTTTTCTTCCTACAACTCTTTTAGCATATTGTATTGGTACTCTTCTTTCACCTTCTTGAAGTGCTACTACTACAGCAATTATTACTAGGAATACTATTCCAAATACTAATGCCTTAATAATACTTAATTGCCCAACACTTATTAATTTAAAGGTTTTGATCACTTCAGCTGGTAATCTAGATATAATACCAACAAATATTATAAGAGAAATACCATTACCTATACCCTTTTCTGTAATTCTTTCTCCAATCCATATTAAGAATGAAGTTCCTGCTACTAAAGTAACAACTACTATTAGCTTTTGTAAATTTGAATTAGCCTCTACAGCACCTCTAAATATACCAAGTGTATATCCTACAGCTTGTATTGTTGCTAGTATAATGGCAGTATACCTTGTATATCTATTTATTTTCTTTCTACCTTCTTCTCCTTCTTTAGCTAATTCTTCTAATCTAGGAATAGCTATTGTCAGAAGTTGAATTACTATGGATGCTGTAATATATGGATAAATATTTGTAGCAAATATACTGAAATTACTAAATGTTCCTCCAGCCATTAAGTCTAGAAACTGTAAAATTCCACCTTGGGATGACTCAAATATACTTTTAATAACTTCTTTATTCATATATGGTACTGGAATACTTGAACCTAATCTGAATATCAACAACATTAACATTGTAAAATTGATTTTCTTTCTTATTTCAGGTATTCTCCACGCATTTCTCAAGGTAGATAACATCTAAATCACCTCTACCTTTCCGCCTGCAGCTTCAATCTTTTCTACAGCTGTTTTACTGAATTTATGAGCTTTCACTGTCAATTTTTTTTGTTAACTCTCCGTCTCCAAGTACCTTAATTCCATCTTTAACTTTAGCTTTTTTTTAACTAAACCTTCGCTAATTAAAAGTTCAGGAGTTACCACAGTGTCCTCAGCAAATCTATTTAAATCTTCTATATTAATAACTGCAAATTCCTTTGCAAAGATATTTGTAAAACCACGTTTTGGAAGTCTTCTAAATAAAGGCATTTGTCCACCTTCAAATCCTGGTCTAACTCCGCCACCGGATCTTGCATTTTGTCCTTTATGACCTTTCCCTGAAGTCTTTCCATATCCTGAACCTATACCTCTACCAACTCTTTTTTTTAGGCTTACTTCCACCACCTAAATTAGGTCTTAATTCATTTAATTTCATGGGTACACCTCCTTACTCTTATTCTACTACTTCAACCATGTATTTTACTTGTTCTATCATTCCTCTAATTTGAGGGGGTATCACTTTTTTTCTATTATTTTTCCAACCTTTTTTTTAATCCTAGAGCTTGAACTGTTTTTCTATGGGCTTCAGGTTTCCCGATTGGGCTTTTAATCAATTTTATCTTGATTGTGTTCATTCCAAATCCCCCCCTAACCTAATAACTCTTCTACTGTTTTTCCTCTTAATCTTGCTACATCTTCTGCCTTTTTCAATCCTTTTAAAGCTTCCATTGTTGCATTTACAATATTTCTCGGATTACTACTGCCTAATGATTTCGTTCTTATATCTCTAATACCAGCTAACTCACATACAGCACGTACTGCTCCACCTGCTATAACTCCTGTACCTTCCTTAGATGGTTTCAATAGAACTTTACCTGCGCCAAATTCACCGATTATTTCATGTGGTATAGTTGTACCTACTATTGGAACTTCTATAATATGCTTTTTAGCATCTTGAATAGCTTTTCTAATTGCTTCAGGCACTTCTAATGCTTTAGCCATTCCTACACCTACATGGCCATTTTCATCGCCTACTACTACTAAGGCACTAAATCTAAAATTTCTACCGCCTTTTACAACTTTGGCAACACGATTTATATTAACAACTCTTTCTTTTAAATCTAATTCATTTGGATTAATAAATGAACGTTCCATTAATTCCCCCCCTCCTTCTACTAAAATTTAAGTCCAGATTCTCTTGCTCCTTCTGCAAGCTCCTTTATCCTTCCATGATAAATATATCCGCTTCTATCAAAAACAACTTTTTCTATACCTTTATCTAATGCTCTTTTACCAACTAATTCACCTACAGATTTAGCAGCCTCTTTATTATGAGTTGATGTAAGGTTAAGAGATTTGTCTAAAGTAGAAGCTGATACTAATGTTGAACCTGAAGCATCATCTATAATTTGAGCATATATATGTTTTCCACTTCTATAAACATTAAGCCTTGGTCTTTCAGGAGTTCCAAATACTTTTTTTCCTTACTCTACCATGTCTTGCTTTTCTATTTGCATTTTTATCTATTTTTTTTAGCAATGTATTTCACTCCCCTCTACTTACCAGTCTTACCAACCTTACGTCTTACATATTCATCAGAGTATCTAACACCTTTACCTTTATAAGGTTCTGGTCTTCTATGTCCTCTTATAACTGCAGCATAATTTCCAACTTTTTGTTTATCAATACCATTAACAACGATTTTGTTTGCTGCTGGTACTTCAACTTCTATACCTTCTGGATCTTCCATTTCTATTGGATGGGAATAACCTAAGTTTAATACTAGTTTTTTTCCCTTGTTTTTGTGCTCTATATCCTGTACCTTCAATTTCTAGTGTTTTTGAATAGCCTTCAGTTACACCAGTAATCATGTTTGCTATTAATGTTCTAGATAAACCATGTAATGATTTATGCCTTTTGTTTTCAGTTGGTCTAACAATTGTTAGCACATTGTCTTCTATTTTTTAACTCCATGTCTGGATTTATTTGTTGTACTAATTGTCCCTTTGGGCCTTTTACTTCTACAATATTATTTTCTTTTAATGTTATTTCAACTCCGCTTGGAATGTTAATTGGATTTAATCCTATTCTTGACATGAGCGCACCTCCTTGTTCCTAGTTGTTTAATTGTTATATTACCAAACATAACAAATAACTTCTCCGCCTACTCCTTCTTTTCTAGCATTTTTATCAGTCATTACACCCTTGGATGTTGAAAGAATAGCTATTCCTAAACCTCCTAATACTCTAGGTATTTCATCATTTTTAACATATACCCTTAGACCAGGTTTGGAAATTTTCTTTATTCCACTTATAACTTTTTCATTATGCTTACCATATTTTAATTCTACCCTAATAATACCTTGTTTGCCATCATCTATTACATCATAGCCTTTTACAAATCCTTCATCTAATAGGATTTGAGCTAATTGCTTTTTAATATTTGAAGCAGGAATATCAACGGAATCATGTTTTGCATCATTACCATTTCTTATCCTAGTTAACATATCTGCAATTGGGTCTGTCATCATAATTAGCTGCCTCCTTTCATCGCTTTATACTACCAGCTTGCTTTTTTTACTCCAGGTATTTGACCTTTATATGCTAATTCCCTAAAACATATACGGCATACTCCATATTTTCTTATATATGCATGAGGTCTTCCACAGATTTTACATCTATTATATTCTCTTGTACTAAACTTTTGTTTTCTTTTTTTGTTTAGCTATCATAGATTTCTTTGCCAATGTTTTTTTCCCTCCTCCTTTACTTTCTAAAGGGCATTCCCATTTCTTCTAAGAATACTCTAGCTTCTTCGTCAGTCTTAGCTGTAGTTACTATTACTACATCTAAACCTCTAATTGAATCTACTAAGTCATATTCTATCTCTGGGAAAATAAGTTGCTCTCTAATTCCAAGAGCATAGTTTCCTCTTCCATCAAAGGAAGTATTGCTAACACCTCTAAAGTCTCTTACTCTTGGTAATGCAATATTCATCAATTTATCTAAGAAGTGATACATTCTTTCACCTCTTAATGTAACTTTAGCTCCAACATTCATACCTTCACGTAGTTTAAAGTTAGCAATTGATTTTTTTAGCTGATGTTATAACAGGTTTTTGGCCAGTTATTATTTCTAATTCTTTAACTGCTGATTCTAATACTTTAGGGTTATCTCTAGCTTCTCCAACACCCATATTTACTACAATCTTTTCAAGTTTTGGTACTTCCATTACATTTTTATATTGAAATCTTTCCATTAAAGATTTAATTACTTCATTTTCATATTTTTCTCTTAATCTGGAAGTCATCCTCATTACCTCCTTTCTAACTATTTATCTAAAACTTCTCCACATTTTTGCATACTCTTACCTTTCTTCCATCAGAAAGATTAGTATATCCAACCCTTACTCCTTGTTTATCTTTTTCGCAATAGTACATAACCTTAGAGGCGTTTATTGGACCTTCATATTTTACAATTCCACCTGGTTCTGTTGGTCCCATAGGTTTCTTATGTTTTGTAAGCATACTCACGCCTTCAACTATTACTCTATTTTCCTTAGGCAATGCTTTTAATACTTTCCCGATTTTACCTGCATCTTTACCAGAAATAACAACTACTTTATCTCCACTTTTTATATGCATACTTTACACCTCCTCTTATAACACTTCCGGTGCTAATGATATTATCTTCATAAAGTTTCCTCTTCTAAGTTCCCTTGTTACAGGCCCAAATATACGAGTACCCACTGGGTTTTTATCTTCCTTTATAATTACCGCTGCATTATCATCAAATTTAATATAAGATCCGTCATTTCTTCTTACACCATGTTTAGTCCTAACAACTACAGCTTTTACCACTTCACCTTTTTTTGACAACACCACCAGGCGTTGCACTCTTAACAGTACAAATTACCGTATCACCAATACCAGCATATCTTTTATTAGTTCCTCCAAGTACTCTGATAACCAATACTTCTTTTGCACCTGAGTTATCAGCCACTCTCATACGACTCTCTGTTTGGATCATAAAGAATACCTCCTTTCCAGTACTAGGACTATTTAGCCTTTTCTACTATATTAACTATTCTCCAATTTTTGTCTTTACTTAGTGGTCTAGTTTCCATTATTTTTACAATATCTCCTACACCACATTGATTATTCTCATCATGAGCTTTAAATCTTACAGTTTTTTTAATTTGTTTTTTATATAAAGGGTGTGTTACGAAAGTCTCAACTGCAACAACCACTGTTTTATCCATTTTATCACTTACCACTGTACCTATTCTAACTTTACGATTTCCTCTTTCCATCTGAGACTAAACCTCCTTTCCTATACCTAATTCTCGTTCCCTAATAATAGTTTTCACACGAGCTATATCTTTTCTAACGGCATTGATCCTTAAGGGGGGGTTATCTAATTGACCAGTAGCCAATTGAAATCTCAAGTTAAATAATTCAGCTTTTAGTTCTAATAGTCTGTTATCCAATTCCTTTTCAGACATTTGGCGAATTTCTTTAGCTTTCATTAGCTTCACCACCCTTTTCTAACCCTTCGTCACGACTTACAAATTTTGTTTTAATGGAAAGTTTGTGTGCAGCTAATCTCATAGCTTCCCTAGCATCTTCTTCTGATACTCCACCCATTTCAAACAAAATTCTACCTGGTTTAACTACTGCTACCCAATATTCTGGTGCTCCTTTACCAGCACCCATACGAGTTTCAGCAGGTTTTTCAGTTACTGGCTTATCTGGGAATACTTTAATCCAGATATTACCACCTCTTCTAACATATCTAGTCATAGCACGTCTGGCAGCTTCTATTTGATTTGAAGTAATCCATGTTGGCTCTAATGCTTGTAATCCATATTCGCCATATGTTATGGTATTGCCACGATGTGCTTTACCTTTCATTCTTCCTCTATGAACTCTACGATATTTTACTCTTTTAGGCATTAACATAATTAACTTCCTCCTTCCTACAGTTATTCTTTAACTGTTTCTTCCTCTTGTTTTTCTACATTTTTAGTAGGAAGAACTTCTCCTTTATATAGCCATACTTTAACACCAAGTTTACCATAAGTAGTATCAGCTTCAGCAAAACCATAATCTATATCAGCTCTTAAGGTTTGTAGAGGTATAGTTCCTTCACTATATCCTTCTGTCCTAGCCATATCTGCTCCGCCTAATCTTCCTGATACAGAAGTTTTCATACCTAAAGCTCCAGCTCTCATGGTTCTTTGAATTCCTTGTTTCATAGCTCTTCTAAAAGATACTCTTCTCTCCAATTGTGAAGCAATATTTTCAGCTACTAATTGAGCATCAAGTTCAGGTTTTTTTATTTCTTCTACATTGATAACAACAGATTTTCCTGTCATCTTTTCAAGTTCATTTCTTAACTCTTCTACACCTGAACCACCTCTACCGATAACCATACCAGGTTTAGCAGTATATACATTTAATTTAATCTTATTAGCAGCTCTCTCTATTTCTAATCTGGAAATTCCAGCTATAAATAATTTTTCTTTTACATACTCTCTAATATTGTAGTCTTCAACTAACAACTCATCAAAGCTCTTCTTATCTGCATACCATTTTGAATCCCAATCTTTTATAATACCGACTCTTAGACCATGTGGGTTAACTTTTTGACCCATTAATTATCCCTCCTTCTCTATTCACGTTCTTTTACTACTACACCTATATGGCTACTCCTTTTAAGTATTGGATAAGCCATACCTTTAGCTTTTGGCCTCCATCTCTTCATATGAGGACCATCATTAGCATAAGCTTCAGAAACATATAGGTTATCTCTATCTAAATTAAAATTATTTTCAGCATTTGCTATGGCAGAATTTAACACCTTTTCTAATACCCTTGCACCTTTTTTAGGAGTCAACATTAAAATTGATAGGGCTTCATCTACTTGCTTTCCTCTAATTTCTTTACAAATGAAGTTTACCTTCAATGGTGAAATTCGCACATATTTAGCTATAGCTTTTGCTTCCACTAGGATTCCCTCCTTTACACTCTATCTTTATTTTACAGCTGTTGTTTTTTTTCACTCTTATCAGAATGGCTTCTAAATGTTCTTGTTGGAACAAATTCACCTAATTTATGACCAACCATATCTTCAGTAATATATATTGGTACATGTTTTCTACCATCATGCACAGCAATTGTATGACCTACTAAATCTGGGAATATAGTAGAACGGCGTGACCATGTCTTTACAACTTTCTTTTCATTCTTTTTATTTAATTCTTCTATTTTCTTTAGAAGATGATCATCAATAAAAGGACCTTTTTTTCAGAGATCTACCCATGATTATTCCTCCTTCCAGATAAATTAACTATTTAGTTTTTCTTCTTCTTACTATATAATCATTAGACTTTTTGTTTTTCTTTCTAGTTTTAACTCCTAATGCAGGTTTACCCCCCCATGGAGTCATTGGTGAAGGCATTCCTATTGGTGTTCTACCTTCTCCACCACCATGTGGATGGTCTACTGGGTTCATTGCACTACCTCTTACTGTAGGTCTAATTCCTAAATGCCTATTTCTTCCTGCTTTACCTATAGTCATAAGCTCATGAGATATATTTCCCACTTGACCAATAGTTGCACGACATTCAACACTTACCATTCTAAATTCCCCCCCAGATGGCAATCTAAGTTGTGCATATTTCCCTTCTTTAGCCATTAATTGGGCTTCTGCACCAGCTGATCTTACCATTTGAGCGCCTTTTCCTGGTTTTAATTCTACATTATGAACTGTAGTACCTACTGGGATGTTTTTAAGTTTTAAAGCATTTCCTACTTTAATGTCTGCATTTTCACCTGATTCTATTACATCTCCAACTTTTAATTTATGTGGTGCAAGAATATATCTCTTCTCACCATCTACATAATGGATTAATGCAATATTTGCAGTTCTATTAGGATCATATTCTATAGCTGCAACCTTTCCAGGTATTCCATCTTTATCTCTTTTAAATCGATTATTCTATATTTCTCTTAGCTCCACCACCTCTATGACGAATAGTGATTTTACCTTGAGAGTTTCTTCCGCCACTTTTATTTAAACTAATAACCAATGATTTTTCAGGTTCTTTTTTTTAGTAATTTCTTCAAATGTTGAAACTGTCATTTGTCTTAGTCCAGGGGAAGTTGGTTTGAAATTTCTAACACTCATTATTTTTCCCTCCTTCAATCAAACTTCTACTCCATACCCTCGAAGAATTCTATGCTCTTTGAGTCTTCAGTTAATTTTACTATTGCTTTTTTTCCAACTAGGTCTTCTTCCTGAATGAATACCTTGTCTCTTCATCTTTCCTAACATGTTCATAGTATTTACTTTTTCAACTTTTACATCAAATATATTTTCAACTGCTTTTTTTTATTTCAGATTTGTTTGATTTTTTTATTAACCATGAAAGTATACTTTCCTTCTGCCATATCTTCCATACTTTTCTCAGTAATTATCGGTTTAATGATAATATCGTGTGGAATACGCATTATGCATACACCTCCTCCACTTTTTTTTAACTGCATCTTTAGTAATGATTAATGAATTATATTTCAATATATCATAAACGTTTAAATTGTTAACCACTGTAGTTTGTACATTTGGTAAATTACTTGCTGATCTAATAACATTTATGTCTTTTTCAGAAGTAACTATTAAAGCTTTTTTTATCAGCTTTTAAGTTTTTTAACACATTTACCATATCTTTAGTCTTTGGAGCATCAAACTTTAAATCATCCATTACAATAATTTCATTATTGTCAACCTTTGAAGTTAGTGCGGATTTCATCGCAAGTCTCTTTACTTTCTTTGGTACACTATAACTATAGTCCCTTGGCTTTGGTGCAAAACTAACTCCACCACCAGTCCAATGAGGTGCTCTTATGCTTCCTTGACGTGCTCTACCTGTACCTTTTTGTCTCCAAGGTTTTCTACCGCCACCTCTTACTTCTGCTCTAGTTTTCACTGATTGTGTACCTTGTCTTTTATTTGCAAGTTGGTTTTTTTACAACTTCATAAACAACATGTTGGTTAACTTCCACACCAAAAATGTCTTTATTTAGTTCTAATTCTCCCACTTGTTCTCCTAGCATATTATAAACATTTACCTTAGGCATTTTACATCCTCCTTTCAGCCTGAATTATTACTTCATAATAGTTGTTTCTTTTATTGTTACAACACCTTTATTCGGTCCTGGAACTGCACCTTTAATAAGCAACAAATTCTTTTCTACATCTACTTTTACAATATCTAAGTTTTGAATTGTTACTCTCTCATTTCCCATTCTTCCAGCCATTCTGTGCCCTTTAAATACTCTTCCTGGATCCGCACCAGCTGCCATACCACCTGGTGATCTATGGAATTTAGAACCATGGGTTTCTCTACCTCTAGCAAATCCATGTCTTTTAATTACACCTTGTGTTCCTTTACCTTTAGAAGTACCAGTTACATCAACTTTATCTCCTACTTCAAATATATCAACTTTGATTTCTTGACCTATTTGAAACTCATCTGGATTATCTACCTTGAATTCCCTTAAATACTTCTTATATTCTAAATCACCTTTATCAAAATGACCTTTATATGGCTTATTAACTTTGTTTTCCTTTATGTTCCCAAATCCTACTTGAATTGCATTGTATCCATCTTTCTCAGCAGTTTTCTTTTGGATAACTACTAATGGTCCAGCTTCTACAACTGTTACAGGAACAAGGCTTCCGTCTTCTTGAAAGATTTGAGTCATTCCTATTTTTCTACCTATAATATTCTTCATTATTGCACCTCCTATTATTTTACAGCGGATTACTCTTTCGTAATCTTATAAAGTAATTATAACTTTATTTCAATATCTACGCCTGCTGGTAAATTCAATTTCATAAGTGAATCTACAGTCTTTTGGTTTGGATTAAGTATGTCTATTAGTCTCTTATGGGTCCTTTGTTCAAACTGCTCCCTAGAATCCTTATACTTGTGAACCGCTCTTAATATAGTGATTACTTCTTTTTCTGTTGGTAGTGGTACTGGTCCTGAAACGTTAGCACCTGTTCTCTTAGCAGTTTCAACAATTCTTTGTGCTGATGAATCTAGTAATTCGTGATCATAAGCCTTTAACCTAATTCTTATTTTGTTTACCATTCTTTGACATTTAATTCCCTCCTTCTATCGCATGTTCATGCTTACATGCGACTTAGAATCGCTGACAGACTTTCCCGATACACTCTTCCGGGTGTTTTCTATTTTTTTTAAAAATAAATTTCAACAATTCTAGTCGCCCGATTTAAAACCGGACATTCTCAACAAAAATTTCCCGTCTCATTAGACGGCCACCTTTTGTATCATCGCAATGTCTCAAACACCAACTTCTATTTTGTTCTTATTTCTAATAATAGAAGTCTTTATATGTTGCATTTTAAGCACTAATATAGTTTACCTTATAAGCAGCAAAAACTCAAGCTTTTTTTTACAAAAAAAACTTGATTTTTTTTATAATTAATTATGTGAAATGAAGGAGATTAACTCCTTCATTTCACATTTTATATTTATTTTTTTAA
>JMBX01000129.1_pt1 | contig 19827 bp, 30 predicted proteins | sample 616521 | NCBI WGS metagenome assembly JMBX01 (sample SAMN02727906, study PRJNA239997) | anaerobic digester metagenome | biome: anaerobic digester; isolation source: mesophilic anaerobic digester inoculated with municipal waste water sludge... | place: Germany: Bielefeld University, CeBiTec ...
AGAAAAAAAAGGTGCCAAATTAACTATAAAAATAAAACCTGACACAGTTTAATTTACACAACCGATAATGAGGCTGTTCGTCAGTAAAAACGTTATGAGAACGACCTGTCTTCGAGAACTTAAAGCAATAATTTTCGAAGGAAATTTTAGTTGCATCAAAAAGCGCTACTCATTTGAACAAGATAATTAAACGTTTTCTTCATATTTATAACAAGTTTTGAGTTGATCATGAAATTGGCATATCATTTTCAATCTGTCTTACAATCACAGTCATCACCACCTTCTCCTCTTTCATTTTCTTTTCATCATATTCGAACTGAAGAGATGATATTTTGATTGATTGTATATTGCCTTCCCAGTATTTCAGGTTTTTTACCAGATCGATATATTTCCCCCCCGACAATGTCATATTGGCACTATACAGTTTATAATTGCCTTCGCTATCCAGCAATATGGGCTCGTATTGCTTCACTGTGATGCTGTCTTCTTCACATGCCGGACTGATTAGTTCGATCAGACGGCCATTGCTGGTCAGGTTCTCATCAGAGAACAGCACCGGTGCCAACATCGATTGGCTTAACGCCATATTCGGCAGCTGTTCTTCCAGGGTTTGAATCTGCCGATAATCATTATACAATTGAAATGTTTTGGAAAACGTGCATTTTCCCAGCACAAAGGGCATTAGTATGATCAATGCCGCTAACTTGATGATCCCGCTATAGTATCTCATAATATGATGTGTAATTCAAAATCATATGAACCGTTATCCTTCAAATTGTTGATATTGATGATGTCAACCTTGCTGAATAATTTATCTTCCTGTAAATATTGGGCGAACAGAAGTACTGTACCGGCAATTTCAGCCTTTCCTTTTACAATGATCAAATTCGCGTTGTTTTTTTACGGCCCTGGCTCCGGCATTGGATCTGTTTTCAGGGAAGAAGACCATGGAGACCAATCGGACATCCTTCGGCATATAGGAGGCAATGCGATCTGATAGCAGGGCGAGGGGGGGATATGAGCGAATCTTGTCGTACTCACCGAAAAGGCGGTTGGCTTTTTCATTGTTCTCCCTTTCCTGTTTACTTTCTGAAGTCGGATGTTATAAGCTGTCTCACTGATCTCATATTTTTCCTTTATATTGGAAAATGCGATATAGTTGACAAAAGGAGTACGAAGAAAAAGAGCAGAAACGGGAGCTTTATCTTATCAAACAGGCTGTCGAAAAAAAATGCGCTGAACTCTTTCGATTTCTTCAGGTGCTCAAAATTCAGCTTCTTTCGTACAAGTCCAGCAGGGTGGTACGAAGATCGGTATCACTATGTCGGGATACTGTGATTTCCATGATGTGAAGGCTCCTGTCACGCAGTGCGTTCAATATATTTTCAACGGATGATTTTCGTATAAAATCAATGGTGGAAAATCATTTTCTTCATGAACTGTCCAAAGCAGGTTCTCATTTTCAGTGATCTTTTCACTCCATCATTATCGGAGGTTGCGAACTCTTTTGTACCCACGTCGCTACCTCTGATAAGCAACAGGGCGATGCCGTGCTTTCTCTTCGGCCATTCCTCCTTTTCATGACCGATCTCCCGAAGAATAATGTCGGAACTTTTTGATGAATATCTGGCAGTCGTTACCCGGGTAGAAGCAGTACCGTTACTTGCTTCCACTTCCGCAATGATGATTTCGCCCAATATAGAAGGGAGTAGTCGCATACTATTGAAGGATTATCGGCCTGATAAATACATTCAGCTTCTGGGAGGATCTTATTTTGGTGGTGTTGCCAAAAAGCAGGCGTAAAACCGGTACCCTTGCCAGAAAAGGCAAACCCCCGCGAGGAGGTGTCGGTGAGGTTTTTCTCGATCCCTCCCAAAAGCACCATCTCCTGATCTTTTACCTTGATGATGGAATTAAAACTCCGCTTTGTCATCCCCCGGAGGCGCATCCTCGTCGCTGCTCTCGCGCACGGTAAATTCTGCCTGGTCGAGATTGATCTGAAGGGTGATGACACTGTCGAGGCTTACGTAAGGCGTGATTTCCAGTATAAAGTTGGCCTCTTACATTTTCCACAGGTATGATTCCGATTGAAGCGGGTTTTGTGTCCCAATGATGTTGACCTGGCTCTCCTTGTAATATTTCACCTCCCCCGCTTTTTAGCACGGCCTTGTGTCCGTTTAACGTAGATAGCCTGGGTGTCGACCTCAAAATGATTTTTCCGGCGTCTTCAAGAAACTTCAGATCGGCATAAAAATTGGGAGTTACCTTACCCAGGTTCATAGAACCGAAACCATTGAATGAGTTGATGATCTTGTTCACGGAAGCCGCGCTGAGCGAAAAATCGATACCCGGACTGATGACACCTCCGCTTACCGAAGGCTTGGCACCTACTCCCATGGATAAACCAATGGATTGCGACGTTTGTCGGTGGCATCTACAATAATCACATCAAAGGAGATCAAGGGAACACTTCGGTCGATTTCATTCAGGAAGTTCATGATTCGTATTACCGCGCGCTGGTCGCCGTTGATGACAAGGCTGTTCAAATCGGGAAAGGTAATGATCTCCACGTTTGCTTTGAGTTCGGTAGGAATAAATTCCGACACTTTATCTACCATCCGATATTTCATTGGAAAAACCTGCACCGTGGATAAACGTTCCCCCCCTTCGGTATTGCTGCCTATTATGTACACGCCATGATCTATGCGCCAGGTAATGTGGGTACCCGTGAACAGCACATTCAGAAAAGTATGCAGGTCAACTTCTTCCACATTTATATTGGTGGCATGACTGATATCGTTGGATAAAAAGTAGTTGATTCCAAGACGGTGAAACAGATCCGGTATCATGTCACGTACATTCCTGCAGTGATCTTAGCCGTAATCAGCCCGACGCTGTCCACCAGAAGCTGATCAAACCGGAAGGCATGATCGGTTGTTTGTGATTGTTCTCCCTGGGGTTTGAACAGAGACCACGAACTTTCGGATTGCCTTGCATATCCGAGCCCGTTCACTGCCGCGATGGTTCTCACCGCCTCGTTCATATCCATGTTCGTACCATAAGCCGAAACCCGGTGTTCGTATAGAGGCTGAGGTATGACGATGTTATACCCGGTGCTCTCCATGATCTTTTTGGTTACAAACGACAATTTGCTGTCGGTAAAGTCAAAGGTGATCACCTCTCTCAGCGGATCATAAGCGATGTGTATTGGAGGCTCCGTTTCGGGTTCATTATAAGGAATAATGGATAGTATGTTATCCATTATTTCTACCTCGAGGCTTTTTTTCTTTGCAGATAAAGAAAAGGATATCCACTATCGGAACCTGTTGCAGGTTGCAATTAATGAGTTTGTCAGGCCCGAAAGCCACGTTGATATTCAGAATCTGTGCTTTCGCCAGACTCCGGATCAGTTCGGAAACCGGGAAACTGGTGACAGAGACATCTACTTTCTCAGCATAACGGCTGTCGGCATACGACAAGCGCTGCAGTTTACCCTTCAGCTCAGCCAGCCGGGTTTCTTCAAGAGATTGTGCAAGCAGGTTTACCGATATGGATATCAGGATAATAAAGAAAGCGGAATATTTTTTTCATCTGATCATTGTTCATATCGTTTCACTGATAAGCGGAAGAATTTCTTCCAGTGAGGTTTCACCTTTGGCAAACATTTCCAGAGCTGAATCTTTTAATGTTTTGATTTTGTGACGCTCTAGATATGCATCAATGTCAGGTTCACTTTTTCTAATGAGTTGCGATAAATGCTTGTCAATCGGTATCACCTCATAAATGGCTTTTCGTCCCAGGTAGCCGGTATAGTAACATCTTTCGCATCCTCTTTTTTTCATGATAACCTGCGTTGGGATCTAAAGCAAACCCACTGGTAAAGGAAGCATCGGGATGTAATGCCTTTTTACAGTGGGGGGACACAACAACCGGATCAGTCTCTGTGCCACACAGGCAATCAGGGTCTCCGATATCAGGTAAGGGTGTACCCCCCCCATGTCTATCAAGCGGGTAATGCTTCCCCCATGCGCTGTTGGTATGCAGCGTAGATAATAAGAGGTGCCCGGTTAAGGAACTGCGTATGGCCATTTGAGCCGTATCCTGGTCGCGGATCTCGCCCAGCATGATGATGTCGGGGTCCTGCCGGAGGAAGGTGCGCAGGGCGCTTCCGAAAGTCAGACCTATCTCCTCCTTCAACTGCATCTGGTTAATTCCCGGCAGCGTATATTCCACGGGATCTTCAATGGTAAGGATATTGTTATCCTGTCGATTCAATATGCCCAGGGTGGCATATAACGTGGTACTTTTACCCGAGCCGGTAGGTCCGCTAATAAGGATAAGCCGTTGGGTTGCATGATCGCCTGATAATAATCGGCATATTGCTTTCACTAAACCCCAGGCAGCTTAGGGAAAGCAGGCGCTGATCTTTGAGAGCAGACGGAGTACGATCTTTCGCCGTAGATGGTGGGCATCACCGAAACGCGCACATCAAATTTGAGATTGTTCCTTTCAAAGAGGATCCGGCCATCCTGGGGGTAGCCGTTTCTCGGAGATGTCAAGGTTGGCCAGTATCTTGAGACGGTTTACCAGTGCGGGGGTAGTCCGTTCTATTGATGATATAGCGTTCAATCAGCTTCCCGTCGACCCTGAAACGGACACGGCATTTTTTTTCTCATACGGTTCAAAATGGATATCGCTCGATTTTAAGGTATCGGCTTCCTCGATCAGTTTACCTACAAAGTCAGCGTGGCTTATATTGAGGGATTGTGCATTTGAGGAGAAAGTCCGGTCCTGCCGGTAATAGAAATTCAATGCTTTGTCCAGTTCCGCATTATCTACCGGTTCAATCTCCACGCTTAAATCATAAATGATGGCAATCTCCTGTATAATTTTCTCATACGCCGTACTGCTGTCGCCATAACATTTTAGCATGTTATTTTCACCTGTTTCAAAGGGAATAATCCGATAATTCAAGGCATCGCTGCTGGAAAATAACTGGATCAGTTCGGTGGGGATATGGGCGTTTATCATAAGATTCAGATTAAGTGTTGATAGAGAAGAAGTATACATAGGCAGACTCCTACTCCCGATACCAGCGGAATGTTGCTGTCATTTCTGCGGATGGAAGCAATGATGATCCACATCAACAAGGTAACGACGAAAGATACCAGCATAAAGACAAGAAACGACCGGGGGGGTGTAAAAAAAAGGGGGGGTCAGAAACAGGATAAACAAGATATCCCTTTCCTATGACCGACTGCACCGATTTATACTTCCATAAAAAAAATAGCCATATACGCATAATCCAATGAAGAGCGATAAAAATATGTTGGTTACCAGGTTGGTGCATGTTTCCCATAACCCGTTCTCCAACCAGCTTATGATCAGGACGGTTATTCCAAACAGCAATAAGTGCCACAAGATAACCGTTCTGCTTCTGTAATCTGAGAGGATCATCAGCGTTAAAGGTATCAGAATGATCAGTTGCATATTCAGTCTCTTTCGGTCTCTCTCAAATGTTTGTTATGATCTATTTCCCAGGTATTGAATGTGCCGTCACGGTCGAAATCCACCACAGCCATGGCCTGTGCCCGGTAACCATTCTCATCGGCTTCTACAATCTCAATCTTGTAGTTGGCAGTGCCGTCTTCACTTACGAGTGGTTGTTGTTCAAAACCCAGTTCATCCAGCGAGAGTGAGTATTTGGAATGGGTGAAGAAATAACTTTGTTGCAACGAGTGTAAAAAAACCAGTTGCTGTTGTGCCTCCACACTCTTAGCCTTCGAGATCAGTGGCATCAGGTTGGGTAGGGCAATTAACACCAGGATACCGATAATTACCAAAACTACCAACAGTTCAGACATAGAAAATGCATTCAGCCTTTTGGGAGTGAAATGCCGATTGATTAAATTTTTCATGCGACTATTTTATCTTTTTCATTACAAAGTCAAAATAAACTGTTTTTCTAAAACATGTCAATAGGTGCAGAGAAATCTCACCTGCTTTGATGGTTAACATGCAATATATAAGATGTTTGAGAAAATAAATCTCACCAGCATAACCGGCTCAAAACCCAAAATAGGCAGGCTTGTGGTCGCATGAAAATCCCCTGTTTTTCACACAAAACTCCCCCAACAATGGGTAATTGTTGGGGGGGAGTATCACAATCACGACAGTTGTGGTCGTCAAGAAACCACTTCTCTTTCTTTAAAGAAAGTATCCAACCGAAAAGGTCGCCGTCCACATTTGTGTGGTGGGTTTTATTGAGCCGCCGCCCGAGATGATACCATATGCGGCCATATTGTTGAGTACCTGACGGAACCCGATACCGGCGGTAATGCTGTTCCTGATTTCAATGCCCGTTTCGGCTGCCAGGCCGGCGTTCCAGCGTTGCTGCAGATGCACATTGCTTTCATCCTGATCAAAATACGCACGTTGGGCTCATACAGGCTCCATTTCAGTTTGAGGGGTACTTCGCCCGCTAACGACAGCTTCTCAAACATATCAGCTTTTAGCGCATATGTAGCAAATCCGCCTCCCATCAGGTAAATTTTGACGGTGGGTGAAAGTGCGAACTTTGTTTTCAGATACAAGGGTAACTGAAACGTGTGCATGTTCAAACTTCCGGTCACGGAAACATCTTCGGAAACATCAAACCATTTTTTTTAAACTGTCCGGGATTTATGTTGGCTCCACTGTTGAAGTAGATCAACTCGGTATGCAACCCCAGATGAGCACCAAACATGTATTCGGTCATAAATCCGGCATGAATGCCGGGACGCGGATCATAACTGTCGAGTTCAATGCCGTTGATATTCATGCTTACATTCGATAAATTTACTCCGCCTTTTATTCCGGTGTGGAATTGTGGAAACACGAATGAGGCCGATAATAACAATGCCGTGAGACAGATCATTTTTCTTGCCATGGTGATAGTTTGTATAAGCTTGGGGATTACCACGAACGGAAGCTGATGAACAGCGTCGCCATCAGGTTCGACACACTGATTTTCTCTTCTGGTTTCACGTTTTGTCCTTCCACGTTCAGGTTGTCAATCGAGCCCATCACGTACGACAGCTTAAGTCCCACCCCCCCTGTCTTATTGTTCACTTTATATTCTCCTGCAATCCCAGCATTAACGCCCACGGTGGTCTTATTTCCCGTAATGCTCTGTCCGCTGTAATTCATATCGGCATTGAAGAAAAGCGGCCCGACACCCACGTGGGTAATCAACAGGAATTTTTCCGACTCGTTTCTCCCGACGAACGAAGGTCCGACATACACAATGCTTTGCGTTTCCTTGTAATTCACGGCTTGATCAATGCCCGGTATGGTTACATTATTTCCCGACGTGCTTGCCGAAGAAAATTGGCATTCAAACCCAATCCCCCAGCTTTCTTAAAAGTATTGGGCATCGGCGTCAACTGTAAACCGTGTCGCAGTTTTTATTCATATCATCCAATGCGGCATCGCCTGTTTTCTCGATGTTGCCGAGGCGGTAAGCATAGCCACCGCCAATGGAAAAGCGGAAATCCCTATAACGTGGCATTGTTTGGTATTCTGCCTGCTGGGCCATGGCCGTTGAAAATACCGAAGTTAAAACGATAGCAGTTGCGAGTGCGATAAAGTACGTAAGTTTCATAAATAGGTGTTCTTTAAGTTGTTGATTAAAATAAAATTAAAAAAATATTTTATTCTTTTTCTCCACTGTAAGTGATCTTCCAATCTATTTCATTTAAATCATGAATCGTTAAGACATATTTACTATAATATAAATATTAGAACGAAAAAAAAGTTTATTTCCTCTATGATCCTCGATAATATGATTCTCTTTCTACTGGCCAATATGGTAATGACCTCATTATTGGAATTCCTTTTGGCCGGCGATCATCTGGATAGTATAACTTATAAACCACTTCTTTTGAACAAATATCCCCCCCATTTTTAACGATATACTTAAACGGTACTGGATCATAAAAAAAACATTGCATCCGTTCTATTCATATCACCAGTCCCCCCCAAATTGGTCCAATCACACTATCATTCGACCAGACTACATTAAAATCGGGAGCACCTAACACAATACTAGTCTCTTTCATGATATTATTCAACCAAGTAGAATCACTTACATGAATGTGATCTTTGGTATACAGGTATGTTATTATTGTATCATTACACTTGAAATAGCAGTCGGGCCTTTTGAACATTATTTCAAAATATATCTCGTCGAGAATAGATATAATTCATTGAAATTATCTCTTTCTACTATTTCTATAAGAAAAAACTTCTCATTTTGCCCTCCTGCTCCTGTTTGCATAAAATCTTCAAAAGCAACTTCTATATCATACACTACTTCGTTGCTCAACTCATTATCTTCTATATAGTGTATTTTATCACATAATTGAGGCCTTACAGTTTGAAATAAAAATAGAATAATAACGGTAAATATAATTTTTTTTCATATTAAAGGTAAAATGTTTCTTAGAAATATTATTATTTGAAATAACCTGGACCACCATATTGATATCTGACACCACTCCAGCCAAGTACGTATCCAGTTATTCCAAATATTCGTGACAATAACAAATCTGCCCTGATGGTGGACTATTATGTGGATGGGTATGTGTTTCAGAATAAACTCTAGCTCTTTGAAAAATATTGCCAATATAAAAAAATCTCCAACTTTGTCAAAGTAAGTATAGCGGTATGCTTCATTCATAGAATTTCTCTGTTCTCCAATATTCACATTATAATTATATGGAGTAAAGTTTATTTTATTATCGTGTGCTACACTAGGTGGTCCCCCAATCTACATTAAATGCTTCTCCAGATACACTTTCGAAATAATATCCTCTACTAGTTTGATAGTAAGATGTTTCCATTCCTAATTTTTTTACTTAAATTTAGAGTGATTGCATCTGCTTCTTCCTGAGTACCAGTAAAATAATCTCCATCCCATTTCGGTTTTTGGTGTTGTTTGTATTTTACAGCAGTATCTTTTCGATTTTTATATGTCTCGTTTGCTCCAGCTAATTGTCCTAGTGCACCGCCAAGCGTTGAGCCTATAACCGCTCCTCTCTTTCCCATTTGATGCGCAAAACTTGAATTTCCATTACTATATAATAAGCCTCCTGCATATCCCGAACCATAACCTATTGCACCGCCAATAACTCCTCCTGCTACCGTGTATGCAGCTACAGTTCCGCTTGTACCAAAATGAGCAAAAAAAATGCTGTGTTTGCTAAGGCAGGAGCTCCAAGTGCAAAACCATATCCTCCTGCTCCTCCAATCACAGCACCTATTCCAATGCCAAGCCAAGTTTTCCACTCCAACTCCACTTAAAAGGATTCAATTTTCCACCTTCCGCCGATGAACCTCCAATATACCCTCCGATTACTGCTCCAATAATAACAGGTATAAACCATGCTAGTTCACCATCCTGATCAATATACACCAGCGGATTATTCATCGCGTAGGTATACCGGTTATAATTTTGTGATATAAATGGATTTTGCACATAGGGATCGGGGCTTAAGAACCGTCCCAATGCCGCATCGTAAAGACGCGCATTCATATTAATCAGTCCGAACCAGGTCAGGTGTTCGTGACCCGTGTATCCCCCCCTGCCGAGGTACAAAACCGGTTCACTGCCGGGCGTGTATGCGACGTGTGTGGAGGGATTTCTTAACCGTCCCCCATGCGTCATAGCTTAATTCCTGTTTCAAAGAACCATCGGCATTCGCCACGTGGGTGATACTGCCAGATAATCACGACAAATATAGTAAATATTCCACACACCCGCTTCTTTTACCAGGACAGCGGGTGCCGAATAGGCATCCCCTCCCAGATAGAGCCGTTCGGTATTGGACTGCAGGTCCAGTTCATACTGTCCCCGATGTAGTATCTGGTCAATACCGGAGTGACTCCGTTGGCTACATACATTTTCACCCTCCCGCCGGCCGCGTTGTAGGTGAACGATGCGCTCAAGCCATTTCGTCGATACGTGATGGACGCTGGAACGAGGTGTACGATACGCTCTGGTTGCGCAAGAGTACGGCCATGCCTTCCGGGTTGAGCATGGTCACCTGGTACGGCTTGTCCATGTTGCCGTATGCCATGGTGCCCACCCCCCCTTCGATGTGGGTGATATTTCCATTGTCGGCATAGGTGATTACCTTGCCGGCGGCACTGGTCAGACGGTTCAGGTTGTCGTAGGAGAACGATTCCGTCCTTGTGTGTCTGTTGTCTGTACGACTTAAAAGGTTTCCTTTCTGCGTGTCAAAACTGTAGGAGAAGTTCTGGATGCTGCCGGCCGTCCTGCCGGTAGGTATACCATAGTCGTTATAGGAGTAGCTTCTGTTCATGCTTCCGGTGGTGGCTGCCGTGGGTTGACCGGGATCATTCTCCGCCGTCAGTTTCCAGATGGTGGTGGAGCCGTTTAGCCTGATCTCCGTATTGTGTCCGTAGGCATACAGGAAACTTTCCGTGCCAAGCGTCCCGCTTTGGGCCGCATATTGTACCGAGGATACATTTCCATCACCATAGGTGTAAGTCTTTTGCAGCCACTTGTTATCGGGAACGGTTTCCTTTTCTGTCAGTATCCGGTCAAACGTGTCGTAAGTGAATGCCTTAGAGGTACCGTTCGTGGAAGTTTCGCCCGCCAGTAACTCGTCCGCATTATACACGTAATTAGTCGTGAACTCACCCTGCCGTTGCAGGCTGGTGATACGGCCATATTTATCAAAAACCGACACGCTGGTTCCCTTGGGGGGGTTTGTTTCGGTAAGAGTCAACACTCCCGCAGAAGAATAGACGGGCTCAGTAATTTGGCGCCCGGCGCTCGGGTCCACCAAGGCGGTTTGCCTGCCAAAGGCATCATACTCAAACGAAGTGATAACACCACCCGGAGCCGTGATGGACGAGGGTTGTCCGTCGGGGGGGCGGAGGCTATAGGAGATGGTTCCCCCGGGGGGGTCGGTCACGCTTGCCAAGGCACCCGAGGCATCGGTCGTTTTGGTGGTAGCAATTCCGTTTTTGGTTTCCGTCACACTCAACCCGTTGTAACTCCAGGAGGTAGTTTTGCCGGAAGCTTCCAAAAGCTGGGTAGGACGGTGATAGGTGTCGAACGAATAGCTATTCCAGTAAGATGGAGAAGCGCCTCTGAAAGGCAATGACACCTTCTCGAGCCTGCCCTTGTTGTCGTATGCGTTGTCCACATACTGCCACTGGCCGTCGAAACGTTGATTCCCTTTGCGCAACCCACGCCCCGCCGCATCGTAATGTGCCACTGTTGAAGGTTGTCCGGTAACCGTCCTGGTCACGGTGTACACTCCCTGTCCGCCCCCCCATGCGGGTGTGGTGGCTTCAGTCACGCCATCATGACCCGTCACTGAAACAGGTTGTCCCCCCCAATCATCAAACGTGCGGGTAGTGATACGTCCTTTGTGGTCGGTAACTGTACGTGCATTCCCGTACTTATCGTAATTGGAGAATGTGGTAGTTTGCGAGAATGCATTGGTCTGCGAGGCAAGATACCTTCCGGAGGGATCATAGGTATAAGTATTTCCTAAAAACTCCGTCACGTTGTAGGGCGCCGTTTTTTTTCAGAGGCAACAATACCACTGCCGTTCGTCTCGTATGTCCACTTGGTTTCTCCTGTTTTATTCACGGCAGTCGTGCCGGTGTAGGTGCTCCTGCCCAGTGGAAGGCGGGTTGTGGCATCGTATGTAATCTCTTCCTTGTCCTGCCACGACGCACCACCGCGTGTACTGGTCACTGTTTTTATCAATGGTTGCCCAATCAGGTAGCGCGATGAGGAAACCGAGTTATGATAGGTTTGATTGGTGACAGTATTCAAAGCCGAACCGATATTATGATTCACTTGTGTCGGGTTACCATATGCATCATAGTCATAATAGGCATAGGTGTAAACATTGGTCAGCTTATCTGTTTCCGACACGTTATATGCCTGGGGGTTTGCCTGCTTGTTACTTTCTTCGTTTCTTATGTAGTTATAAAAACTCTCTTTCAACGGGGGGGAACTGAGAGATATTGTGACACCAAACATCTGGGGGGATCTTTGGTTTCAACGGACTCCATGTTTAGCATGTAGTCAAACGTTCTTACTTTCTCGAATCCACAAAAGCCCAGTCCCTGCTGGTGAATTACCGCCCCCGTAATAGGTATAATATTGATGCTTTATGTAATTCCCGTAGTTTGGTAAAGTGACATAAGCCGAAGAGAGTAGGTTCAACGGGAAAATCGAAGATGCGTACGGGTAAGAGCGGGATGTTGTGGTTGGGATATAATTACCACCCTCCGCCATATTAGAATAGTTGTTCTGATGCAGCGAGCCGTAACTGTCTGTCGTCAATGTGAGCAAGTTTGCCTTGCTCTCGTCCTTGGTATAGGTTATGGTATATATTTCAGCATCTTTAATACAAACCAGGTAGCTTGAGTTGTAATAATTCACCACATTCGAAGGCATAAAACCGGATGTTCCGGAAGGAACGTTGATGGGGGGCTCACCGGCGTGGAGCTTTGAATGGTTCCTTTGGAATTTAAATACAACTTTGCCTGTGTGCCCCTTATTTGTATCAGGTCGGAGAGCCCGTCCCGGTTCATATCCATCACGGTTATCTTGTCATCATATTCTACGTTGACAATATTCTGCGTGGTGGCGGTAAATCCTTTCCCCGTATTGATATAGCAACTCCATTGATTCCCGTTATCCACATATCCCATTTCAATTTCGGCCAATATCACAGATCCATGTGTGGGGGGGCAGCAAAGACTTTGCCCCGGATAGTTCGGATCGTTGTAACATGTTTGTAACTGTAAACCACACTCGCGGCAGCTTGCGTTATAAGGATTCTGCTCATAATAAAGCTTAAGATCTATGCCACAGTATCTGCAGTGAATACTATACGAGTCTGTGATGGGTTCGCTTCCATCACAGTATGGGCAATTATGCGGAGCCCACACCGGAAGTTCCACATACTGTATGTCTTGATATGAATCATTCGGTGGGACAAGGATGTCGAGCTTGCCGTCCGCGTTCAAATCTCCGAACTTTACTTTTTGTAAAAGGCCGACCGGGGGGGAACAGCGGTAGAACCGTACTGATAGGTGAAGCTGTTTCCCGAAAGGCCGTACACATTGTAAGCAGAAGCGCTTGCATGGCACAATTCAGATTTGGCGTCACCGTTCACATCAAACGTGTGCACATATGTATCTTCGTAAGTGGAATGTGAAAAAGTGTGTTCTCACTGATCAGACTCCCGCTGTTCAGGTCGACCACTGCAAAGTAAGAGGTCCTGTCCTGGTTATCAAAAGTCTTGTTGTGCGAAACGGTCACCATTTGTATCTGTCCGTCTCCTCTGAAATCTCCAAAGTAGTAGCTTCTGGAAACAGGACTGTAATAATAGTCGTCGCTGTTGACCACCCCCCTTCCACATTTACATTGAAGGTGCGGGTAGTGTATGCAGTTCCCGTCGTGAGGGTGTAAACCGTTACCTTCAGGACGGTCTTGGATCCGGATGTCCCGTTAAAGTTCACTTTAACGATTTCATCCACGCCGTCTCCGTTCACATCCACGGCATTGATGGTTTGAAATCCAGATTCAGCTGTAATGGAGATTGAATTGCTGAAGAAATCGAGATTTGGTACAATCAGGATGGTTTGATCGGCAGGATAAGTACTCCCATATAAATAGGCATAAACGTAATGGAACGGCACCCATCTTCTTCGTGTAGCTAACAGGCCATACGTTGAAAATTTACCCGGGAAGGTGATCATACCGTCGCCGAAACTGTTTTTTTCGGAATTTTCCACGAATATACTGCATCTTATTGGCCGGGGTGTTGTTAAAATACTGAGAAAGGAATCCATACAGCTCTTCATCAAATTGCCCGTTTGACATATAAGACGGATAGTAGTCATAACCGAAAACGAGTGGGTTCAGGGAACTTGTGCCGGAAGAACAATCCAGCCGGGTAAGCCTGTTTACTTCGCTTTCCAGCGTATGGGTAAGGGTATACGTCCGTATTTCCTGTCCATTATTGTAAGAGGTCACCTTTTTCAATAATTGATTCAGAGAGATTCCGGTATTGGAAATATAAGCGGTAGTGTAATCTGTTCTGGCAACATATTCAAACCGGATTTCAGCCGGATGTGTGGTTGTCTTGCTTCCATACTTTATCTTCGAGATGAAATACATGTTGCCGGACTGCAAATATTCAAATCTATCCTGTACCCTTTCATATCCACGATGGAGGTTACAGGATACGTATGTTTCATGACCGTGTTGTTGGTAAATCCGTAGGTTGCCTTGCTGCCATCGGGGGGAACAAGGCCTCAAAATAGGCAACATTGCTGCCGTACATGATTTTCTTCACCAAGATATATCCTTGTGCGGTCTCGTAATGGTAGTCGGGAACAGCGGTATTGTTGTTCGTGACCAACCGGGTTCCGTCCAAAGAAAAGGCACAGGCTGAAGGATTGGAAAGATCGGCCGGGGCGCTTGTCCCGTCGTAGTGTATGGTTTTGTTGGTTACATTGATCGCTGTCAATCCGGAAATGTTCCAGCCATATCCTGCCGGCGAGTTGCCCATTTGGCTGTTGTAGTTCAATGACACCTGAGGAGCAGCTGAAGCAACCGGGGGGGCGGTGAGGATTGGAACAGTGATCGTTTTACCGCCGGAAGGTGTCACCCCTTCTTCAAAAGGAATCTGCCCCACAGACTTGCTTTGATCGATTGACTGTACGGTGATGCCGGTGGTCGTTGCTCTTTCGGGCTGAGTTTCAGCCGACGCCTCCTTCCTGTCAGCCGGTGCTTTCTTTGCATTCGCATTGACGGTAGATCCGGAAGTATATAATTCACCGAAATCAAAGGGTTCATAAATATAGTGTGTAATGGTATCGCCTTTTGCGGTTATTTCAAAGCGTGTTCTGACATCTTTCCTTTGTTGTAATTCCGCTATCTCGTCGGACACATTTTCACCGTGCCTGTTCTCAACGAATCTGGTACCGGATTTCTCCTCACGACGGAATGGATGGTATCATCGGCCGTTTGGGAAAAAAACGACCGTGTTTACAATCGATAAAACGAGTATCCCGGCAAAGATTATTACCGGAACACTTTTTATGGAAGTGTATAAAGTTTTCATAAGGGTATGTGTCAAGTTAGGTATTTGGTTACAATTTAATCAACTCCCATTCGGAAGAGTGATCGTTTACGAGGATATGGAGCGTGTAAGTGCCTGGTGGAACCTCCTCCAGTTCCACGCGTGTTTTCCTGTCAGATAGAATATCTCCGGTTAATAGATCGTCATTCTTGTCTGAAAGGGTGTATGTTCCCTCTAATAAGGAATCGTGGCTACTTACTTGGATTGTAAGACCGGGCTTTTCGCGCTCGACATGGATGGAAAGTTCTCTTCCGTGGATGTTCTCCACGTAAAAGCGGGATGAGTCATGCTGCTCCCGCCAGAGGGATGATAGGCGCCCACTACAATAGTCCGGCTGATGCGGTTACCCGCGGCATCGTAAGCATAAGAAAGCTGTTGCGACCAGCCTGTAAGGGAGAACAGCAAAACAAAAATAGGAGAATAGTTTTCTTCTTGTTGTCAAGTTTTGTCACGGTACCACGGAAACCCGTAATTGCATGGAAGGACTTCATCCGCCCCCCATGGTAAGACCCCGGGAAAAATGTTTGGCTTCATAGCTGTTTATTTTTGACTGATGGATTATGGGGGGTCAAAATAAACTGTTTTTCTAAAACATGTCAATAGGTGCAGAGAAATCTCACCTGTTTTTGACGGTTAACATGCAATAAATAAGATGTTTGAAAAAAAATAATTCTCACCTGGTTAATGGATCAGAAAATCAAAAAGTGACATGATCTGTTCAAAATTATTGATCGATGAAGCATTTTCTTTCAGTTTTTTTTCTTTAAATAAGTTTTTCTTGATTTCAGGTTAACCAGGTTTATATTTAAAAATGCGGCTATCTGGGAATTTTCAAGTTTCATCGCGAGCATGGCCAACAGAAGATGATCTCCTTCATTCAGGAAATTCTGTTCAGATGAAAGCTCTATCAAATTATTAGATATTTGCGATAAGAACAGCTGATTTGAGAGGTCATTAAATTGCTCTTTCCCCTGTTCTATCATTTTTTTAAAATCATCGGCCAGCTCATTCTTATTTCTTCGACCACCTCTGATTTTCATTTCAAATAAACTCATTAGTTGCTTATTTTCTGAATATTGGGTTAAATATAAACTGAATATCTTAATTCTGTGGCTTTGCTCTGTTGCTTGTTTTGCAACAACAAGGCCTGAGATTCTATTGCCAGTTTCTCTGCTTGGAGTATGTCATTTTTTTTAATTTAGCCATTCTTTTGCGTTTTGAATAAACGAACAAGACGAAGGATAAAATGAGTATCAACAGAAACAACAGAAGTAAAAGAATTTTTGCTTTTGATTCTGCTTTCAATGCTTTGTTTTCGGCTTCGGTAAGGTTATAAAGCTTTTCCAGTTCTAAAATTCTTTTGTCAACCCGCTCATCCACCGATTTTTGGTAGCTTTCAAACATTTTTTTTCCTGTATTCTTCTGCCATTTTATAGTCATCCCGTAGCAAGGCGATATCCGCAATGTTCTGGTATAACAGATAATTTGATCTATACGTTGAATCTTTGTTTTGTTGAATTGCCTGTAAACCGTAATACATGGCACTATCTACCTGATTCAGACTCTTGTACTTGGTGGAAATTGAAAAAAAAGGTATGAGATTCATCCACCTTATAAAGAACGAAAGGGAGTAGATGGGACATTTGCATTTCGAGTTGTAAAGAAAGATTATCATTGCCCTGGATAAGGTAATAGGTAGATTGCATGTTCAACAAATTGTATTCTTCCTGCCGGGAAATATTTTCAATGGCCAAAAGCTTGTCTAAATACATTTTTCCTGCCAGCGTATCCTCCCGCTTCATTTCATTCCAGAAAAGGGCTGTGTATGCATCAAAATATGTGTTTTGTTATTCTCCAACTCCGCAAAACGGAGACTTTCCAGGTAATAATGATTTGCCTCTATAGGGTTATTATGACTGTAATGCATATCACCCAAATGATAATGGATCAAGTATCCTGCAGAAAAATTATTGACTTTTGATTCATTGAAAAGCTTTTCAGCCTCCTTTAACGGTTTGTAAGTCATGGTGTCAATATGCCCCCCCATCCGAATACCCACTATACTACGATAAATTAGTGAGCGGATATGGTCTATTGATCCTGGTTGGCTTTTCCAATAGTACTGCTCAGTTTCGGTAATCAATGAATCAGAACTGAATTCTGTATATGTTTTATCATCGACAATGGTTTTTAAAAGCCCATAATAAGCGCTATTAGCTTGGGATAATTTCTCAGGTTCAATCGCCTGGAGGCTGTCGAGAACCATGTCTGGGTGACGTTCCAGCAGAGCGTCCCATTGTTGCAGTCGGGCATAGGTAAGTTTCTCCTGTTTCCTGTCGCATCCGATAAACAGCAGAAACAGAGACACGACTACTATCGTAATCCGACGTCCGAAGTCGGACTTGGTTATTGTTGAAAGTTTCATGTATCGCAGAAGAAGAATAGAAGACCTCTAAGATACAAAAGTAAGGAAATAAATGAACAATAAAGTTAAAAAAAAGACCTCTGCCTTGTTAAAGATGTAATTTTATATATTTTTCTTTGGGGGAGTTTAAGAGAAAAGGGACTGAATTTAACTTGTCATTGTATGGTCTGCCCAAGTTTAAACATAGGGAGGTACATGGCGATGAGAATAAATGCTACAACAATACCGATACCCAAAATCAGTAAAGGTTCCAGTACATTACCCAGTTGTTTTAATTTGCACTCAAGCTCAGTCGTAATATCTGCAGCTTGCTGGTGCAGCATTTTATCAAGCGTATTGGTTTCTTCTCCCACTTTCATTAAAGCGATCAGTTTCTTGCTGTAGATTTTTTTCATACTTTCCCAGGTTCTGAGCAAATGAACCCCCCCTTCAATTATATTTTTGGATATTTCCCCCCAAACGATATGCTGAAAGGGTAAAAGCGAATGATATCCCCCCCGAGCATCTGCAACGATCTCAATAATGGAATGTTCGCACTGATAAGCAAGTGCATAAGCTGGCAGAACTGCGATTGATAATATAATTTTAAAAGCTCACCGGCAAAAGGAAACTGAGTTGTACTTCAGCGGTAGCCTGTAGGTACTTTTCGCTTTTTCCATAAAAGTGTTTGATAAACAAAAGCAACGACACAAGAATTGTTATAACAATAAAAATTACCGGTGCGATGCCGGATAACTTAATAATAAAATAAGTTACCCCTGGCAATTCACCTCCCATTCGTGCATATACCTGTTGGAACATAGGCACAACGACCAGAATCATGAACGTAAGTACTAGCACTGCCACGATCAAGATAATAAGTGGATAGCTGAGTGCTCCCGTAAGTATTCTGCGTTGTTCATTTTTTTTGTGGTAATAGGTGTTTAAAACTCTAAAGACTGATCGAGTTTACCCGTTTCTTCTCCAATCCTGATCACTCCGCAATCCAGATCGGAAAAATTACCGTTTTTCTTTAGTGCAACCCAAAGTTCATCACCAGAGATAATATCTTGATAAACAACCTTTAATATTTTGGATTCATCCTCACTGCCATTTTCGATAAGCAGCTCGAATGAACGGCTAAAGCTCAGTCCCGATTTCAGTAAGGAGGTGAGCTGTGAGAAAAACAGATACTTTTTCTTATCCGTAAATCGATGTAATTTAACTGGGATCTTCATATCTTTCCGTAACATTTAAATAAGCGTAACGGCTGGAGGGCAGCCCATATTCCAGCCACACCGAGTCGCCTGTATTTACGATACAATGAATCAATAAAGAATCTACATGATTGATACGATTCAACGATGGTATGATGCGGTAATTTAAATAGCCGCTAAATAAAGTATCCGTAACTCCCCCCCGCGATTGAAGCATAAAAAAAACGATTCGCCTATGGTTACAGCGTCGGATCCAATTCCCTGCCCGTAAAAAAAAGAAACTGGTTATTCCGTTCAACCACACTATCTGCATTTTCCATCAAGTATTCCAAAACCTCGTGGCTATAGAGCATGGCCTGGACGGAGGAAATACGTTTATTTACGGTAAGACTGAATTTCTTAATCATATCGACTCCATCGAAAACCAATGTGAAAATGATGCCGGAAATGATCATGGTCAGTAAAAGCTCTACCAGCGTACTTGCTTTTAACTGCTTGTGTGTAATATACCTCTTTTTTTTCCCATACTCATTCCTGGTTCACGTGGAGGAAATAATACCCTGTTGATTGTCCACCCTCTATTTTAGAAGATATATGAATTAAAAGAATATCTCCTTTATAGGGAAAGATAGAAACTTTAATCTTACCCCCCCACGGGAAAGAATAGTATCGTTCCTTCGTGTTCTTGTAAACACCTTCTTTTTCAATCAATTGACGGCATTTTTTTCAGGTCGTTCTCGATAACGAGATGATTTGGTTGTCTGTTTTCATATACCAGCAGATTGGTCATCGAGTGCATGGCGATAATAAAGAGGATCATAAATATGACTGAAGAGACAATGGTTTCCAGTAAAGAGGTAGCAATTAGTTTTTGCGTCAGTTGTTTCATAACGACAAGTTTATTCCGCAAATAGTTCCATATCCAGTCCCTGTCGGCGTACCACCAGCTTGTCGGCGGTAATATGCACAATATAAAAATCCCCCCCGATTTTCTCTCTTGTACGTGCCATCATTGTTTCTC
>JMBX01000130.1_pt1 | contig 19810 bp, 27 predicted proteins | sample 616521 | NCBI WGS metagenome assembly JMBX01 (sample SAMN02727906, study PRJNA239997) | anaerobic digester metagenome | biome: anaerobic digester; isolation source: mesophilic anaerobic digester inoculated with municipal waste water sludge... | place: Germany: Bielefeld University, CeBiTec ...
TATGATGTCAGCGGACTGCAAGGGAGCATTACCGATGGTGGTGGTTATGCATTCCTTATGAACAGTATAAAATGGCTATGCCCCTTGTACCCATGGTAAAGTATGAACCTGAATTCGCTAGGGCTATAGCCAAATGGATGCTGAATAACGTGAATGCATCGCGTCTTTTCTTCCCCCCGATAAAATACCGGATGCCAATCAATGGCTTCCGGCGATGCAGGGATACACGAATTCCGTTGTTGCTTACGAAGGTTTACGTTACGCGGACGACTTGCAGAGCCCCCCCGGCTGGAGGGGTGCACCCCCCGTTGCCATCGGCGACGGGCCGAAGTGGCACAAAGACAATCCAAAAGAATCCATGTTCAGCCTTTACAGTACGGCACCCGTTGGCATATTTGGGGCTATGATACAAAAAAACCAATGTTGAAAAAGTCCTTAAACTTAACTGTAACGTTACAGACTTTTATTCAGATAGAACCTATCCTACTTTTTTTTGTTATACAATCCGTATAACGAATCTGTGAAAGTGGAGTATACACCCGTGAGAGAGGGAACCGCCCTTTTTGATATTATTTCAAAAACCTACTTGGCCAGATCGGTTGTGGGCAGGGCAGATATAGAGATGCCGGCCGGGCAAGCCTGTGTAATTGTTGAGTTGCCGTCAGGCGGAGAAATTGAAAAAGTGGACAATAAACTTTTGATTGGTGAAGAAATCATATCGTATAAATAACTTAACTTTTGTAAAACATGAAGAAAGCATTATTTTTTTGTCATTGTGGTTTGTGCTGCTTTGGGATTGCATGCTCAAACGACTATCAATGTCAGGGGGGTACTGTTAAAGATGCCCTGACAAATGAAGAACTGATCGGGGGGGTAACCGTACTTGTTGTGGAAACAGGAGCAGGTACTGTTACCGGCGTAAACGGAAACTTTGAATTGGATGTCCCGGTAAATAATACTCTTAGAATATCATACGTAGGATATTCTATCCAGGAAATTGTTATAACAAATCAAACATTTCTGGAGATAAACCTTCAGCCCGAGACTCAATTGATTGATGAGTTAGTTGTTGTTGGATACTCCGTGCAAAAAAAAGTCGACTCTTACAGGGGCGGTAGCACCTGTCAACGTTGACGATATGGAGCGACGCCGGGTTGCAGATGTAAGGCAGGCGCTTCAAGGGCAGGTGGCGGGTGTTCAGGTTACTCAAAGTACAGGCGCCCCCTGGTGATGAGATAATATCAGAATCAGGGAGAGGGTACCATCGGAAACAACAATCCGCTTTATATTGTGGATGGGGTGCCCACCCGGGAATTGGCGTTTATCAATCCTTCCGATATTGAATCGATGACTGTGCTGAAAGACGCTTCTGCTGCTGCTATTTACGGCTCGAGGGCCTCGGCCGGGGGGGTAATTGTTATTACTACAAAAAGCGGGGTAGCGGGAAAAACTAATTTCGACATTAACTTTTTCAGCGGTATACAACAGGCTTCAAATCTTCCCAAGATGCTGAATTCCGTACAGTATATGAATGTTGTGGAAAAGGCGTGGAACAATGCCGGATATTCCGGAACAAATCCTTATACTGCAGATAAGGGGCGGAGTGATTTTGCAAACACCGACTGGTTAGATGAACTTTTTGAACCGGGCTATACTAATAATATTCAGATGACGGCAAGCGGAGGCAGTGATAAACTGCAGTACTTACTCTCCGTGGGATATGTTACACAAGATGGTATTGTTGTATATGATAACGATAAATACAATCGATTCAATTTTCGTACAAATATCAATGCCAATCTGACGGAAAGAATAAAAGTAGGTACCAATATGCAACTTTCTTATGCCATCCAGGATAAACTTTCGTCTAAAGGCGACACTCCCGGAATAATAAGACACGCGCTTTTGCGTCCACCGGTAATTTCCGTATTCAAGTCGCCCAACGATCCCACATATTCAGAAAAACCCTTTTACCGATCTGCCTTTTTATATTCATAACAACAGGGATACTGGAGGATGGGAAAGTGATAAGTATGAATGGACACAAAACCCGATTGCTCTAGCTTATTTCACTGACGACACCCGCTCGCATTTTAAAACATTCGGAAACCTTTTCGGAGAGATCGCTTTCTTGCCCGAAAAAGAGCTTAGATTCAGGACCAATGCAGGTGTTGATTTGAACTTTCGTCATGAAAAGGCTTTTTTGCCAATTTTGGCGATGATGATGGCGGCGGAAGCCAGATAGATCGTGGTTTAGGCCGCCAAAACAGGCCCAATGGATTAAATGAATACAGGGGGGCGAAGAGCTGACTTTTACCTGGAATAACACATTGAGTTATGATAAAATGTTTGACCTTCACTCACTCAATGCGTTGGTCGGGAGTGAATTTATCACCAATTACGGATCGGGAATAAATGCTTCAAGAAGAAGATATGAGTATGATACCGAGAAGTTCAGATATATTGATTTTGGGAGTACCGAACAGGATTTATGGAATGGGGGCAGTGGATCTGAATGGGCATTGATGTCATACTTTACCTCGTTGACTTATGTATATGATATGAGGTATATGCTCACGGCTAACTTCAGGCAGATGCTTCTTCGCGGTTTGCAGAAAAAAACCGGTGGGGATACTTCCCTTCTTTGTCAGCCGGCTGGAAATTGTCTGAAGAGCAATTTATGAAAAAAACATGACTGGCTTTCCGACTTGAAGCTAAGGGGGGGAAGCATCGGACAGCTGGGAAATCAGGAAATTGCCAATTACGCTTATCTTACGTTGATAAGAAAAGATGGAGACAAATATCTTATCTCCAGGTATGGGAATCCCGATTTAAAGTGGGAAACCACCACTCAGTATAACATAGGTATTGATGCAGGTATCTTTAGAAACAGATTGTATTTTACCGCAGACTATTTTCAGAAATATACTACGGACATACTGTTGCCTATAAGCCTCCCAAGTATAGTTGGTGACGTGCAGCCTACCATAGTTAATGCAGGTGAAGTGAGCAATCGTGGCTGGGAATTTGGTATAATGCTTCGCAATTCCGAAAGTGCATTTAAATATAATATCAATGCCAACTTGTCTACCGTAAAAAAAACCGGGTGGAAAAGCTGCATCCGAACCTTCCCAGTCTGGTAGGATCAGTTACAAGAACGGAGCCAGGGCAGCCGCTTAATGCCTATTACGGATATGTTTTCGATGGAGTATATCAAAATGCAAACGAAATAAGTACTCACCTGCACGGCACAACCAACCCAACTCCTGTGCCAGGTGATATTCGTTTTAAAGACAGGAATAACGATGGAAGAATTGACGACCACGACAGGGATTTCATCGGCGATCCTAACCCGGGATTGTTGTACGGATTGAACTTTTCAGGTTCGTATAAAATTTCGACATTGCTATACTCTTTCAAGGTGTCGGAAGTGTGGACAGGTACAACGACTCTAAAAAAATAATTGATTATGATACGCGACCGTTTAATTACACCACAAATATTTTGAAAGCATGGGATGGAGAGGGGTCAACCAACAAAATTCCACGTGTGAGTTTTACCGACAATGGAAGTAGCAGAGTATCGAGTATATTTGTTGAGGATGCTTCCTACTTAAGATTGAAAATATTGAACTCGGATACTCTTTACAAACATCAAAAAACTTGGCATGCAAAATATAAGGATCTATATGTCGGGTCAAAATCTATTTACACTGACCGGATATTCAGGACTCGACCCGGAATCTACGGATTTGATTGATATGGGGGGACCTATCCACAGTCGAGGTCCTTTATTTGCGGAATAAATCTATCTTTTTAAACAACTTAAATCTTTTGGATAATGAAATATTATAGGAATCTGTTTTATTTATAATAGGGGGGTGTTTCTGTTGTCAGGATGCGAAGGCTATCTGTCGAAAGACCCTATAGGCCTGCTTACGCCCGATCAGGTTGATATGCAGCCAACGGTTACCACTGTACAATATGCTGTAAGTTCATCGTATCAACTGCTTTCAAGCACGCTGAATATTATAGGTGAATGGGGGGGATGGAGTGACGGAACAGTTACCAGAGGCGATTTTATTCTTCAGGATATAGCTTCCGATGATGTACAGAAAAAAATGGAACCCCGATGGAGACCAGGCATGGATGGATGAGTTCAATAACTTTAGTTTTATTGCCTCAAATGGGGGGGATTTAATGGGCAGTGGACATATAATTATGAAGGAGTTTCGAGAGTAAATACAGCTATCGACTATTTAACCGATGAAGAGATGATGGCTAAGCTTAATTTTAACAAAGCTGAACAAAACAGGCTTTTAGGAGAGGTGTACTTTTTAAGGGCATTTTACTATTTTGATTTGGTGACGAATTTCGGAGGGGTCCCACTGTTGTTGAAGCCGCTAACATCTTTTAATGAGGCTTATGAAGTCGCTGTAAGGGCAACAGCCGATGAGGTGTGGACTCAGATTGATAAGGATTTAAACAATGCAAGGGGACTGTTGCCTGATGCCAAATATTCTCATCAACAAGAAAAATGGCGAGTGTCAAAAGGAGCGGTTATGGCCCTTCAGGCGAAAGTGGCTCTGTTTAATGAAAGATGGCAGGAAGTTATTACTCTTGTAGGTGAACTAGAAGGCAGCGGATATTATAGCTTAAACAGCAATTACTTCGATAGCTTTGATGTGAATAAAAAAATTTCAGGAACAAGAAGTGATTTTTTTGCTATGATCACGAATCAGCCCAGACCCCCCCAAGAAAAGGTAACGGCCTGTGTGCTCTGCTGGGTTGGGGATTCGTGGCTCCTGAGGTATCGTTTATTGCGGCTTTTGAGGAAAACGACCCAAGACTACTCTACACTGTAGATATTGAATCAAGGAATGTGAATAAAATATTGGGGGGGACTCTCGACGGGGGGGAATTTAAAGGTGATGATGATGCTCCAAGCAGCAGAGTTTACATTCGCTTTGCCGATGTTCTGTTGTGGAAGGCAGAAGCGTTGTTGAAAACCGGTAAATTAAAAGAAGCTATCGGCATTATAAACCTGATTCGTCGTAGAGCCGGAAGCTCGGTTACAGCCGACGGAACTCAGCCACCAGCCGGAACATTGCCCGACAGAAATGTAAATGAGTCAAATATTACTGTTGTCACAAACTGGTTGATTCACGAAAGAAGAGTTGAGCTGGGATTGAGTCCCATCGTTTTCGGGATCTTAAACGCTGGGGGGGTATTGCAGAAGAAGTGTTAGGAGAGAGAGGGTTTCAGAGTATGCATTACCTGTATCCCATTCCCCAAAGGGAGATAGATAAATCAGGTGGTACTATTGTTCAAAATGAAGGTTATTGACAACTGATTAAGTTCACATAGTGTTTTGTCCCTGAATATATGTGCAAAAGAGAGGGTAAGATCATATTATGATACATACCCTCTCTTTTTCAAACTTATTAAACTGGTAAATACCAGTTGTCATTTTATTCTGCCACTTTAGGCATCATTACAACTGTTTTTCTGTTGCCCTGGTTCAGCAATTTTGCTGCAAATTCCTGAATATCCTTACTTGTAACAGCATTTACAGTCTCAATATAGTTTGTGTGATTGTCTTCACCATAAAAATATTTTGTATCGAGAATATTTGTCCAATAACTGTTCTCTTTTAGGTTTTCCTTATAGCTTTTATTCATGTACTCTTTTACTTTTGTGAAATCGGTTTTACGTGGACCGTTTAAAGCTATATCATCCAGTATATCCAGGATAATTTGATTCAGGTACTCCATCTTTTCAGGGTCGGTGTCGAACATAATCTGCAGCATGGTTTGTCCTTCGGGATAACGGGAGATTGAGCCTCCTGCATATACACCGTATGTACCACCCTCCTCTTCTCGTACTTTCTCGGTATATACGATATCCAGCACCTGGTCGAACATACTCATCAGAATCTGATTTTTCATATTTCGTTCAGTTACTCCTGAAATAGCGTTAAAGACTGAAGCTTTAGGGTTCTGCATCTCTCTGCGGAAAATGTTTGTTAATTCACCCTTCACGAAGTCCATTGGCACTTTGCTAAATTCATCTTTTGCCGCTTTACCGGGCAGCGATGCCAGATATAATTCAACCACCGGACGAACCTTCTCTTCATCTATGTTACCAACGAAGGTAAATACAAAACTACCCGGATTGGCAAACTGTTCTTTGTACATCTCCATAACACGGTCGTAGCTGATCTCTTTTAAATCTTCAGGTTTTAACCTTTTTGTAAGCTGATTGTTTCCGTATATTGCAGCGGTTACTGAGTCGCTGAAAGCGACCATAGGCTCGGCTTCCTGATTTTTGAGCTGAGTCTCCATGCGCTGAATATACGACTGGAATGCATCTTCATCTTTGCGTGGCGCAGTGAAATAGAGATAGACCAACTGAAGCATGGTCTCAAAATCTTTGATTGAGGAAGAACCGTTGAAATCGCGTTTAATTAGGCTGACATTTGGACGGGCCGATGCAGTTTTGCCGGCTAGCACCTTGGGCAGATCGGTAGCACTGAAATTACCTACACCTCCAAGGGTCATAACATTACTCATCATCCTGCTGTTAATAGGGTCCTGAAGCGCATATCGCGAATATCCCCCCTCACTGGTGCCTGTCATAAGGATCTGATCATCTTTAAAGTCCGTGTTTTTAAGAATCACTTTTATCCCGTTCTGCAATGTCCATACGGTGGCATCCATTGTCTCATCTTTTTCAATTTTGACAATTTTTCCAGGCACCGGAGGCGTTGACACCAACGGTTCATTGATTACCTGTTCGGCATAGGGTTCAATGGTTTCGGCTTTTACAGAATTTAAGACTGCAAGTAGCTCATCGCCAGTAGGATATATTAACTCGTCTTTTTGAGGACCAGTAACTGAGATCACAATATTTTCGTCCCCCTATAAGTTGCTGAATGGTCTGATTAACAGCTTCAACCGGGATATTTGGAGCTACTGCCTGCATGAACTGATACTCATATTCAATACCGGGAATAGGTTCCCCGTCAGTGAATGCACGCACATATTCCTGTGAATATGCAGAGTTATTCTGTTTATCGCGGTTATTGTAGGCATTCTCGTAACTTTTAAGGATATTTGTGCGGACAATCTCATATTCCGATGCAGTAAACCCATGTTTTTTTTACTCTTTCGGTTTCGCGGATTATTGCTGCCAGTGCATCCTCAATCTTATCTTCCGCGCTTCCGGCAATTACTGTCCATGCGTCTTTGGTTTTTGCTACAAAGTAATCGCTATCATAAGCATATGCAGTAGTGAAAGGAGCGTCCGGTTTCTGAATGATCTCGGAAAAGCGCTGATTAATCATCGATGATGCTGCATTCAATACATATTGTGTTAAATACCCTGCTTGTGTTCTCTTTAACTCATCGGGCATCGGTTCGTGTTTGTAATATAACATAACCCGGGTATTTCTTGCTTCTTTGTCGGTAGCGATAGCCACAATAGGTTCTTTATTGTCAGGTACGGGGAAATATTCACGTTCAGCTCTATCTGCATCAAGTGTTATGGGAGAAAACAACTCTTTTATCTTTTGTTCCATCTCATCCACATTTACATCACCCACTACAATAATACCTTGCAGGTCCGGGCGATACCATTTGTGGTAATATGCCTTATCTCTTCAGGTTTAAAATTATTTATAACATCAATGCTGCCTATAGGCATCCGTTTGGCATATTTGCTGTCGGGGTACATCACGGGAAGCAGCTGATCCCACAGGCGCTGCTGTGCTCCTCCGCGGGTACGCCACTCTTCACGGATAACACCCCGTTCGTTTTCCAGCTCAGCATCTTCCAGTGCAATAGCATTAGACCAGTCATGCAGCACCAGCAGTGCCGAATCAATTAAGTTCTGATTGGTAGTGGGGGGGATGTTAGTCATGAAATAGACTGTTTCATCGAAAGAGGTGTAGGCATTAATATTTGTGCCGAATTTTATTCCGTTGTCCTGCAGATAGTTGAGCATATTTTTCCCGGGGAAGTTTTTTGTTCCGTTAAAAGCCATATGCTCCAGAAAGTGAGCCAGCCCCCCCGCCTGATTGTCTTCTTCCTGCATTGACCCCCACCTTTTGTGCTATATAAAAGTCGGCCCTGTTTTCGGGAAGCTTATTATGACGTATGTAATACGTCAGCCCGTTTTCAAGTTTCCCTGTCCTCACTTTGGGGTCAACAGGGAGCGGCTGGTTTTGTTGCGAGAAAGCAACAAGTCCAACCGCAAGAAAATAGAGTAAAATTTTCTTTCATAACAGTTTTTAGAAGAGTAGTTTTTTAAAATTAATATTTAACAACTGAACTTTCGCGTCTGTTATATTACAGCTAAAACATCACTATAATGGCAAAATGTTATTAGACTGTGGTGAGTGCCCTTAAAAAAATGCTATATATTTAGCTATATACTCATTTAGTTGACACCAGCGAAAGTTGAAAGAATTACTTATGATCTGATGAAAGATACCTGTTTCCGAAATAGCTTAAAGGTAAACTATATTCTGTCCAAAACTATTTTAACCAGGTCTTCCGTCGATCCTTTGTAATCGGCGTTAGAATTCAGAGCTACGCGATTTGCTATAATGGCACAAACAGTCATTGCCTTATGTCCCATCAATTTACTTAATCCTGCGATAGCGGAACTCTCCATCTCATAGTTGGTTATAGAGTATCCGTTGAAACTGAACGATTCTATCCTGCATTCAACTCAGGATAGGCAAGAGGGAGGCGTACATGCCTTCCCTGAGGCCCGTAGAATCCTATAGCCGAAATGGTAACACCCCTTATCATATCATAACCTATGCGATCGACCAACTCTTCGTCAGCACTCACCACATAAGGGGGGGAACAGTGATAGGGCGACCAGTTGACATGTCTCTGAAAAGCTTCTTCGAATTCTTCTTCACGAATTTTTGCCGAGTTGGCATAATAATGGATAAGCCCATCGAACCCGATAGATTTTCAGATACAACATATGATCCCACAGGGCAATGAGGCTGCATGCCTCCCGATGTGCCAACCCGTATCATGGTGAGTTGCTTGAACTCATCTTTAACCTTTCGAGTATTAAAGTCGATATTTGCCAGTGCATCCAACTCTGTAAGCACAATGTCGATATTATCGGTACCGATACCGTGAGATAGTGCAGTAATTCGTTTTCCCTTGTACATTCCTGTGACAGTATGAAATTCACGGCTCTGCACATCACATTCAATAGTGTCGAAAAATGATGCTGTCATTGTCACACGATCAGGATCGCCCATCATCACAATCTTATCTGAAAGCTGTTCGGGTTTTATATGAAGATGAAAAGCACTTCCATCGGAGTTTATTATTAATTCCGATTCAGGTATTATTCTCATAATATTTATTGGTGTTGGTTATATCTATTCTGTTACTTTTTATTGTTTCCTCCGCCTTGGGGCTTCGCTATTGAATCTCTCATATCGGTGTCGGCTTTAATATTTTCCATACGGTAATAATCCATAATACCCAGATTACCGTTTCTGAATGCTTCAGCCATGGCTATTGGTACTTCGGCTTCGGCTTCTATCACCTTGGCACGGGCTTCCTGAGCTTTAGCTTTCATCTCCTGTTCAAGGGCTATTGCCATAGCGCGTCGCTCTTCGGCACGTGCCTGGGCAATATTTTTGTCTGCCTGCGCCTGATCCATCTGAAGAACAGCTCCAATATTTTTACCTATATCAATGTCTGCGATATCAATTGAGAGAATTTCGAACGCTGTTCCTGCATCCAGCCCTTTTTTTAAGTACCAGTTTTGATATGGAATCGGGGTTTTCGAGCACCGACTTGTGCGAGACTGCGGATCCTATGGAGGACACAATGCCTTCACCTACACGGGCGAGAATGGTCTCCTCCCCCCCGGCACCACCTACTAACCTTTTAATGTTTGCACGTACTGTTACTCGGGCTTTTGCTATCAACTGGATACCATCGATGGCAACGGCTGTAACCGGCGGAGTATCAATCACTTTTGGATTTACAGACATCTGTACTGCCTGAAGAACGTCACGGCCTGCCAGGTCGATAGCGGTTCCCATCTGAAAAGTAAGATCGATGTTTGCTTTTGAAGCAGATACCAGGGCATGAACCACTTTTTCAACGTGTCCACCGGCAAGGTAGTGTGCTTCAAGATTATCTCTTGTTACATTTTTTTAATCCCGCCTTGTGCGCTTCAATCATTGCGTATACGATTGTATGTGGCGGGACCCGTCGCAAACGCATTAAAAACAACTGAACGAGTGAAATGTGTACCCCCCCTGCCGACAATGCATTAATCCACAGGAAAAAAAGGGACGTAATGGAAAAAAAATCAATAAAAAAAATGATTATTACGGCAATTGCAACAATTAAGGGAAACGAAAAATCCATAATTTTTTTTGTTTTTGGTGTTATTATTTATTGAATTATTTTATAACAAAGTTTCTATAAGCCACATAATCCATTAATTTTCAACAAAATAAACTTAGCTATAACTGTATGGCCTTTTTGCTGATTGTCAGGTGTTTAAATAAACATTTACAAATTATTTTATTATTCAGATCTGAAATTATCAGACATTCAGCTTGTGACATAATTAATATACTTTCGTATCTGTCTCGATTTCAGCTAAATCATCCGTTATGCTGTATTTTTATATAGCTGTATTATCTCCTTTTTACAATGACATTGTATGTATTCACTTTTACAACCTCAATCTCTGTCTCTTCATCAATTAATTCGCCATTGAAAGATTTTCCTTCTACTTCTACATCGTTAACCATTACCTTTCCAATTGGATTAAGGCGGGAGAGAGATATTCCTGTATCACCAGCATTAATTTTCTGAAGATTTCCGGTATCAACTTTCCCCCCCTCGATATTTGCCTCAAGTGAGATCTTTCGCAACGATTTAGATTTTATAAGCCAGAAAAACGTACCCCCCCAGCGCCAGCGAAGCTGCTGCTATGGTTATATTTCCCGCACTGGTCCCCCAGGAAAATGTAAGCATAAACAATTCCGCCTATCAGGAAGATAGCTCCTGCTATACCTGCTATGCTGATTCCCGGGAGTAAGAATATCTCAATAAGCATGAAAAGTACACCCAGTGCTATCACGGCAATTACAATGATGAGGTCGAGAGTCATATAAGGGATTACTTTTATTTAAAATTATTTAGTATTTCTTCGTTCCTTGCCTCAATTTTAGTCTGTTTACCTCTCTGAAGAGTGATTCAGTCTCTTTTTCCAGGTGCAGTATTGTGCTATTCAAATTGTTATTTGATAAACCTCCTTCTGCATACTGATCCCGTTTTTCGGAAAGCTCCTTATTCAAATCGTTAAGTTGTTTCTCCAGGCCCATTGCCTGTGAGTACACAGATCTGGCTTTGCTGTTTTTAAAATCGGAAAGCGAATGATAGGTAGTTCTGTCGTTGATCACGAACTCAAAATCACCTCTCTTTGGTTGATTAGGAACTGTTTCCTGCCGTGCTTTCACACGTAGTGAAGCGTACTCGGCCCCTTTTCCAAGTTTCGGCAATAGAGGATATCTTTGCACGGTTTGCAAGTTGTTTTCGTCTTCACTTTCGAGCAGAATAATCTGTTGATTCGGAATGAACGTGTATACACAAACTGAGTCGGCCGGTTGGAAACGGTCTGACGCAAACCACCCGATCTCCTTCTCTTCGTCAATCACCATCATGTAGTCGTTGAACGGTGAGTTGAACGGCATATTCAGTTGATTTGGGTTGAGATATGAATCGGCAGTCAGGTTATAACGGGTAATATACAGGTCATAGCCGCCGAACGACTGATGTCCTGTTGATGCAAATAGATGGTCATCCCGTCGTTCATCACAAAAGGATAGGCCTGGTCTCCTTCCATATTAATATTTTCCGGCAGTTTTTTTTCTCATTCCCGAATGTGTCGAGTAGTTTGTCCATTGTAAACAGATCGAGTCCTTTTACCTGATCGCCCTGCGAATAATAGACTTTGTCTTTCCGCTCATTCATATACAGTGTTTTATCTGTTTTTGACAAATTGGGAAAAAAATCGTTCAGCGGTACCAGTGAGCCTGAAGATGCGCTCAGGTTATAGGCAGATAGGAGATCTGCTTTTGGAAGCACCAGGCTGTCAATAATCTGTATGTCTTCTGTTCTTTGACAGCTTTTTCAGTTTTCGGCATAAATGCGTTTTTGAGCCAGTTTTTCCAGAGCGTCATTGTTCCTGCGGTTTGCCCGTTGATATTTTTCGAACTCCTTTTCCGCATCTTCAAAACGGTACGTTTTGGAATAGAGTTCGCCAAGGTATATGTATGCTTCGGTGATTTTCTTTTGTGATGCAAAAGTGAGATACTTTTCGGCTTCAATTAATTTGCCTGTTTCATACAGGCAAACTCCCAGCCATTGATTTACTGAAGCGTTATTGGGATTATTGAAGTATTCTGCCCTGAAAACAGGAAGTGCATGGGCAAACCTTCCCTCCAGATACATTTTTTTCGCTTCATCAAGTGTTTGAGCCTGTAAAGCGAAAGCTAATGTGCTAAACAGAAGAGTAAGAAAGATATGTTGTTTCTTCATCATCATTTTTACTGATTTTCAAAGATAGTGAAAAAAAATATTCAATCGATTCAAATATTTATGATTTTCTCTTTTTCTCACTATCTTTGAGGCCTGAAAAAAATTCCTCTTATGCAAGAAAAAAATTATAATACTCGATTTCGGTTCACAAACCACACAGCTTATTGGAAGGCGTGTGAGAGAATTAAAAACTTATTGCGAGATAGTACCATACAATAAATTCCCATTCGGAGATACCTCAGTTAAAGGGGGTAATCCTTTCCGGTAGTCCTTTTTCGGTTAATGATGCGAATGCGTTCAAAACCGATTTAAATGAAATACGCGGTAAATATCCGTTGTTGGGTATATGCTATGGAGCTCAGCTTATGGTGGTGTCGTCAGGCGGCGAGGTAGGCAGGATTAATGCCCGCGAGTATGGCCGCGCACACTTGAACGTGAGCGCAGTTGATGATTTGCTTTTAGGCAACATATCACAAATAGTCAGGTGTGGATGTCTCACGGTGACACAATAGCTCGTATCCCTGATAATTTCAAAGTTATTGCATCTACAGGAGATGTTAAGCCGGCTGCATATAAGATCGATGGAGAACTTACTTGGGGGGTTCAGTTCCACCCCCCCGAAGTATTTCATACAGACGAAGGGACACAAATATTGGATAATTTCCTTTCCATTTGTAAAGTAAATAAAGAGTGGACTCCGGCATCGTTTATCGAAGCTACTGTCAGGGAGCTGAAAGAGGAGCTGGGTGACGACAAGGTAATTCTGGCTCTTTCAGGAGGTGTGGACTCTTCGGTTACCGGGGTATTGTTAAACAGAGCTATCGGAAAAAAACCTTACCTGCATTTTCGTAGACCATGGGTTGTTACGCAAAAACGAATTTAAAACTGTTCTGGCAAACTATGAGCATTTAGGACTTAATGTGATTGGTGTGGATGCGAAAATCGCTTCTACAAAGAGCTGGCCGGTGTTACTGACCCTGAAAGGAAACGTAAGATAATTGGTAAAGGATTTATAGATGTTTTCGAAGAAGAAGCACATAAACTAAAAGATATAAAATGGCTTGCCCAGGGAACCATCTATCCCGATATTATTGAGTCGCTTTCCATTACAGGTGTCACAATTAAAAGCCACCATAACGTAGGCGGGCTTCCTGAAAGATGCATCTTAAACTGTGTGAGCCTCTGAGGTTGCTGTTCAAGGATGAAGTACGTAAGATAGGACTGGAATTAGGAATAGATCCTTCCCTTATTAACCGCCATCCTTTTCCGGGACCGGGGGGGTTGGGTATTCGCATACTGGGAGCTATAACGCCCGAAAAGGTGCGGATTGTACAGGATGCTGACGAAATATTTATTTCAAATCTTCGTACTGCAGGACTTTACAACAAAGTATGGCAGGCCGGTGCTATTCTCTTGCCGGTACAATCGGTGGGAGTGATGGGTGATGAACGTACATATGAAAACACCATGCTTTGCGTGCGGTTACTTCTACCGATGCAATGACTGCTGACTGGTCGCGCTTGCCTTACGATTTCCTGGCAAAGGTATCAAATGAGATCATCAACAAGGTGAAGGGAGTCAACCGGGTAGTTTACGATATCTCATCAAAACCTCCAGCAACAATTGAGTGGGAGTAGATAGCATGTACTCAAAGCTTCCTGGCAGTTGAACTTGCAAAGATAGCAACAATAGCAATAATAGAGAGAGGGTAGTTAACGTATGGGCTGTTTCAGTTCGGGATAAGCTATACGGGTGTGATATACCGTTTTCAGTTTATCAACAAAAACATCCTTCACTGTCTGAATATCTCTGAATGTGATGGGAGCTATTCTGAAATATCCTTCATTCATCTGTGAATCAATTATTTTGTCAACCAGGTTGCGAATAGATTGTTCTGTATATTCCGGGAGGCTTCGCGACGATGCCTCCACCGCATCGGCCATCATCATAATTGCTGTCTCTTTGGAAAAAGGATTCGGCCCGGGATATAGAAAATCGGCTTCATTGGCCTCTTTCCCGGGGGGGTTGGCATTTTCCATGAGATATAAAATATTTCGGCATGCTTGTTCCGTGATGTGTTTCAATAAATCGATAATCTGTTGCGGCACGTTGTATTTCTGTGCAATCTTCACCCCCATCTTTTACATGATTGATTATGATGCGTGCACTCTCCTCAAAAGGGAGCCCTGCATGAGGGTTCATTCCAGGTGCTTGATTTTCCGTGAAAAAAAGCAGGATTCTTTATTTTCCCTATATCGTGATACAAAGCTCCAGTCCTTATAAGAGAGGCATTCGCTCCCAGTTTTGCGGCGGCCGCCATTCCCAGATTTGACACCTGTAATGAGTGCTGGAATGTACCTGGCGCTTTTTCGGAGAGTTCTTTCAACAGAGGTTTATTTATATTTGAAAGTTCTACCAGCGTCACACCTGATATGAATCCGAAAGATTGCTCAACAAGATAGATCAGTGAATAGGAGAACATTATGAAAATAAAGTTTATTGAGAAATATACCAGCATAACCCAGTCGGCCTCCTTTACATTTCCTTCCTGATATAATATCAGCCCAAGATACACCGTAACATAGGTAAGAAGGATAAAAAAATGAACTTCTTATAAGCTGAGAACGCTCAGTAAGCTCTTTCAGCATAAAAATAGAGACCATGGCAACTGAAATTTGGATTGCAGTGAACTCGAAAGGAAAAGGCACCATCAGTGAGCTCATGATTACGGTGGTGATACTGGCGAACAAAGCGGTACGTGAATCGATAAAGGTACGTATGAGAATGGTAACTATGGCATATGGAATTATATATACGCTGAATAGTTCAAACCGGACAGTGATACATGTTAGCGCCACAAAGAGCGTTATTAGCAACACCATGAAACTCACATGTTTCCTATTGCGATATTCATGAGGGCGGAAGAATAAAAGGTACATATAAAATGAACCGAACATAAAAAGAATAAGAATAAACTGTCCCAGTATTATCCAGCCATTTTTCGTGGCCCCCCGCTGCGTTCTTCAGTCACACGTTTCAGTGAAGAGAGTATGTTATATGTGCGTGAGTCAACAATCTCTCCCTGGTCAATAATTCTTTGTCCCTGCTGCACCATGCCGCGGCTGATATCAACCTGCTGAATAAATTCATTTTGCGCTTTCTCTGATGTTGCCGCATCGTAAATTATATTCTCTCTGATATACTCATTTATATCAGCCGTTTTCAGAATGTTTGCATCTATATTTGCAGGGGCATCGCTCAATATCTTTTCATATGCGGTACGTATTGTATAAAGTGATTCTATCGACCTGGCTTGTGCAACATTCTCTTCTTTTATTCGCAGAGTCTTTGTCTTTGACTCATGTATGAGGTCGTAGTCGATTGAGCGCATTATGCCGTTGTTGTATATCTCGTTAAGCTTGTCGCGGATATACAGTTTATATCCGGGAGAGAGAGTGGCAAGTTTGGCATTCAGGTTTACATCAGCATCAAAGTCGGCAATGGCATTTTTCTGTACATCATAATTTATAATGAAGTAGGGTTCGTAAAATTGCAAAATACTGTCCTGCTCTGTCTTTAACTGCTCTGCAGGCTTGTAGATGGGGAAATCAAATGGAGCCGTCAACAGGCCATACTGCCAGGGTCTCCCTTCATTGAACGAATATTTGAAACTACCCTGACGGGGAAAAATATAGGTTATGAAGAGTACAGCGACAATAAATACCAAAGGAACAAAAATTCTTGTTCTGACTCTTATTTTCTTTTTTTTGATGATGAACTGTTCATGCCTCTTTGTGTTAACGTTGTGAGGTTATTATACAACAACTGAACTACTGAATTGTTTGTATATTATGGACCTTTCTCTGTGGTACTACAAGTTTTTCAGAGTGAAATCAGCTTCATTATTTCACGTGTCGCCCCCCAGCGTTTCCGAATATATATTCTTTTGCTTTCACACCGGCATTTATCCTCGATGATGAATCAAGAGCCATCTCATCCATCTTTTTGTTGAATTCTGTCTTGTTGCTGATGGAAAATCCACCTCCGTTAGTTATAAGGCCATGAGCTTCAATGAACTTTGAGTATCTTGGCCCGAAGATGACAGGTATGCCATACACCGCCGCTTCGGGCAAATTGTGAATTCCCTCTCCAAATCCGCCTCCTATATAGGCTATCTGGCCGTATCGATAAATGGAAGAGAGTAATCCGAAGCAATCGATTATAAGACATTCACACTGTGTAATATTTTCCTCGGTAGCATTTGAATAACGCAAGTGTGCGCGTTTCAGCTTCTTTTCTATCTCCCTTAGACGTGGCTCGTCAATCTCATGAGGTGCTATAATCAGTTTCAATCCACTGTGAGTGTTAAAGTAATCGATCAGTAGATCTTCGTCCGGGGGCCCAGGAACTGCCTGCTACGATGACGATTGACTTTTTATCAGCAAATTTTTCAACTACCGGCAGTTCCTTTGCATTATTCCGCACCTCTATTACTCTGTCGATACGTGTATCACCGGCAAGTGTGACATTTTCAATGCCTTTACCTTTCAGGAGTTTAGCCGATAGTTCGTCCTGAACAAAAAAAGTGTGAGTAAAAGCGAAGCATTTTCCCGTAACGTGTCAGTCTGTTCTTAAAAAAAAGGGCTGACCAGGCCTGAATACTGCAGAGGCCAGATAGACAGGGATCTTCCGAAGAAAGCTTTCGTGAATATAGTTATACCAAAACTCATATTTGATGAAAATGGCGATGAAAGGATTCGCCAGATCCAGAAATCGGCGTACGTTCTTTTTTTGTGTCGAACGGCAGATAACACACTATATCGGCCAAAGGATAATCTTTTCTAACTTCATATCCCGACGGAGAAAAAAAAGGTAAGCAGAATTTTATACTCAGGATGCTCTTTTGTTATCGCCTCAATAAGGGGGGGCGGGCTTGTTCAAACTCACCCAATGAGGCTGCATGTAGCCATATGTAACGGGACTCCCGGTCTATCTTCTCTTTCAGTTGCTGAATGTAGCTTTCTGCCCGCTGACCATCAGACGCGCTTTTAAAAGTGCAGCCAGGCGTATAAACGCCATAAAATTCCTATATTATACATTCTCCTGAACTGGTATGGTATCAATAGCTTGTTGCAGCCTGGAAAGAGTCTCCTCTTTTCCGATAACTTCGGTTATGTTGAACATGTGAGGGCCTTTCCCTACGCCAACAATTGCCAAGCGGAACGCGTTCATTATGTTCCCGGTATGAAAGCAGTTATTCTTAATCCAATCCATTACTGCCTTTTCCTGATTTTCTGCTGAAAGTCTGTCATATTTCAATCAGTCCAATTAGTTGTTTCATCTGGCCGGGAGTCTCTTTTTCCAACGTTTGCGAATGGTCTTTTCATCGTATGCGGCTGGGGGCGACAAAGAAGTATGAGGATTGATCCCAAAGCTCTTTCACAAAATGTACGCGGTCTTTTACAAGTGCCACTACTTTGACCACTTTTTCGGCAGGTGCATTTACCCCCTTTTTCCAGTAGGATGGGGGGCAAACATACCGGCTAACTCATTGTTGGAGGTGTGGAGTATATACTGATGGTTGTACCACTTGGCTTTTTCAACATCGAATTTTGCTCCGCTTTTACTGCACCGCTCAAATGAAAACGCCTGTACAAGTTCTTCCAGAGAGAATATTTCCTTCTCTGTTCCGGGGGGGTTCCATCCCAAAAAAAGCAAGGAAATTAATTACCGCTTCAGGTAGATAACCGCTTTCACGGTAACCCGAAGAGACCTCTCCCGATACAGGATCCCTCCACTCTAACGGGAAAACTGGAAAACCGAGACGGTCTCCATCGCGTTTACTCAGCTTGCCGCTTCCTTCAGGTTTTAACAGGAGGGGGGAGATGTGCGAACCGGGGGCATGGCCTCTTCCCAGCCAAGCTCTTGTATAGCCATACGTGCAGCGGTGCAGAGGGCAACCACTCTTCTCCGCGGATTACGTGCGTGATCTCCATCAGGTGATCGTCAACCACGTTCGCAAGATGATATGTTGGCAGTTCGTCCGATGATTTGTATATTACCTTATCATCCACGACTGAAGAGTTGATAGCCACCTTGCCGCGAATCATATCGTCCACAATGATTTCGTTATCAGGCTCAATTTTAATCCGGACAACATATTGCATCCCCGATTTTATAAGTAAATCAGTCTCTTTCTCAGTCAAGGTGAGAGAGTTGCGCATGTTGTTCCTTGTCGATGCATCGTATTGAAAATTGGGAATTTCCGATCTTTTGGCATCCAGCTCTTCAGGTGTATCAAAGGCAATATAGGCTGCTCCTTTCTCAAGTAATAATTTAACATGCTCTTTGTATATTTCCCTGCGTTGCGACTGTTTATAGGGACCGTAACTTCCACCCTTCCGGGGGGCTTTCATCAAATTGGAGGCCAAGCCAGTCGAATGTCTCCTGTATATACTCTTCCGCTCCAGGAACAAACCGCGCAGAATCGGTATCTTCAATACGAAGGATGAAATCACCCCCCTGCTGTTTGGCATATAGGTAGTTATACAATGCTGTCCGTACTCCCCCAATATGTAGGGGGGGCCTGTGGGACTGGGTGCGAAACGGACTCTTCTCTTATGACACATAATTTTACGGTACTTTTTTTTAAACGGTTGCAAAGATAGCAAAAATCGTTAAAATGAACACGATAAACAGAGCGGGAATTCATCTTCCAGAGTCAACCCGCAAGTGCAATATTACTTAAATTGTATGTATAACTTCATTTTTGGTAAACCGAAGCCCTGTTTCCTTTTGGTCCCCTGTTATGTTTATGATCTGTTTTATGTTTAATTTAATTCAAGTTTCGCATGTATAAATTAAAACTGAGTCTCCTCCGATAAGTCTTTTTTTCTTGAAAATTTCAAAGATAATCATTGATTTTCAATAAGTTGAAAACCAATAAAATTGGGTTTTGAGGTTTTCGGAGAAGACTCAAAACTTATTTAGCTAAATATGGAACCTATAAAATGTTTAGAGGAAAACCATTCGATGAAACAGGCATCATCTGATATGCTGTTCGAGCGAGGCGAGTTATTTATCAGATAGCATGTAAATCGATAAATGAGCTACAAAGCATTGTCAGACTAATATTTAGTTGAATACTTGACATGCGAAACTTGAACTTTTAAAATTAAGTGGATGTACAGTTATGAGCATTAAAAAAAT
>JMBX01000131.1_pt1 | contig 19784 bp, 37 predicted proteins | sample 616521 | NCBI WGS metagenome assembly JMBX01 (sample SAMN02727906, study PRJNA239997) | anaerobic digester metagenome | biome: anaerobic digester; isolation source: mesophilic anaerobic digester inoculated with municipal waste water sludge... | place: Germany: Bielefeld University, CeBiTec ...
TCGCGAAGGCGGCCGCACAGTTGGCGCCGGTGTAGTAACTAAGATTCTTGCTTAAAACTGAAAAACAAACTAGGCTGCCGAGCGGGAAAAGTGGTCCCTTCGGATCGCTTTTCCCCCCCTTGTGGCGCAAATGAAAAAAATAAAGAGAATGCGATGATGCCGGAGGTTGCGGACAATTGGCACAACCAACCCGCAGCTCACCCATTGTCTTTCTCGGCCAATTGTCCGTTGCAGTTTTCGCTGCTGACGCAGCGGTTCCCAAACTGCACGGCCGGGGGAAGAAAAGTGTTGTGGGTGAGTGCATGTTGGTCAATTGTCTTGGGAATTTCGGCGGAGTATGTTCGTGAATCGAGCGAAAGGAATGAGGTTTTTGGCTAAACAGAAAGTTCGGATTAGGTTAAAGGCGTTTGATCACAAGATCCTGGATAGTTCCGCAGAAAAGATTGTTGATACTGCGAAAAGAACCGGGGGGGCAACTGTTTCAGGGCCCATCCCCCCCTTGCCTACTGAAAAGAATATTTTTACCGTTTTGCGTTCTGTTCACATGCACAAGGATGCCCGTGAACAGTTCGAGATGAGAACGCACAAGCGTCTGGTTGATATCTTGGATCCTAATCCGAGAACGGTAGATGCATTGATGCGCTTAGATTTACCCGCCGGTGTTGATATAGAAATTAAAATTCAAACTTGATGGGCATAGGCGGGAGCAATTTTAGGGGGTGCAAAAGATGGCAAAAGGTATTCTAGGTAAAAATTGGGAATGACCCAAATTTTCAATGCAGAAGGATTGCTGATCCCCCCCGTAACTGTCATTGAAGCCGGCCCCCCCTGTACTGTAGTACAGAAAAAGACACTGGAAAACGACAAGTACTTGGCAGTACAGCTAGGTTTTGGCGACCGGCGGGAGAGGCTGTTTAATAGACCTGAAAGAGGGCATTTTACCAAAGCGAATGTGAAACCCAAAAGATATCTCAGGGAAATTAGGTTCAGCGCCGATGATGATTTGCGGAACTGAATGTGGGTGATTCAGTGGAAGTGGGCATTTTGCTGAGGGCGAAAAGTCGACATTACCGGTATCAGCAAGGGTAAAGGAACCCAGGGATCCATTAAGCGTCACAGACAGGCCCGAGGCCCATGAGCCACGGTTCGCATTATCACCGCGGCGTGGGTGCGCTGAGCTCGGTGAATCCCGCTCGCGTCTTTAAGGGCCGCAAACTGCCCGGGCGCATGGGTGCTGAACGGGTTACAACGCAAAATTTGGAGATTATCAAAGTTGATCAAGATCGCAACCTACTCCTCGTCAAGGGGGGGTCCGTGCCGGGTGTAAAAGGCAGCTTGGTTGTGGTCCGCGATGCCGTTAAGGCGTAAAGTTCGAGTAAGAGAGGAGGCTGCAATCATGCCGAAAGTGGCCGTTTACAATATGGAAGGAAAGCAAGTCGGGGGGGAGCTGGAACTAAATGACGCTATCTTTGGAGTAGAAGTAAACGAAGAACTAATGCACAAAGTAGTTGTCAGCCAGTTGGCGAACCGCCGGCAGGGCACGGCAGCGGTAAAACACCGCTCAGCGGTGCGGGGGGGCGGAGGCAGAAAACCCTGGCGCCAGAAGGGCACAGGCAGGGCTCGTCACGGCAGTATCCGCTCACCCATCTGGGTTGGGGGGGCGGTGTCACATTCGGGCCGACACCGAGGGATTTTTCCTATCGTCTGCCTAAAAAGCACGCCGGGCTGCGTTGAAATCAGCGCTGAGCGCTAAAGCCGCCGCTGGCAACTTGCTTGTTTTAGACCAATTGCACGTTGAACAGCCTAAAACAAGAGTCATGGTGGATATGTTCAAAGTCTTGGATGCGCAAAAACCCCTGCTCGTTACGGCGGAGTGGGATAACAATGTGGAACTTTCCACGCGCAACATTCCCGGAGCGGTAGTGGCCAAGCCCTCAGGGCTGAATGTATATGATATTTTGAACAGCCAGAAGTTGATTATGACTAAAGATGCAGTAGTTAAGTTAGAGGAGGTGCTTGCCTAATGCATGCTCGAGACATTATCAAAAGGCCCGTTGTTACAGAAAAAAGCACCGATCTAATGGCCGATAATAAATATACTTTTGAAGTAGATCTGCGTGCCACCAAGCCTATGATTAAGGCCGCGGTGGAGGAGATCTTTAATGTGAAAGTGGAAAATGTAAATACTTCTCGTGTCAGGGGGGGTAAGCTGCGCAGGATGGGACGCCATGAAGGATACACATCCCAGTGGAAAAAGCTGTGGTAACCCTGAAACCAGGCCATAGCATTGAGGTATTTGGAGGATTTTAAGGAGGGACGGAAAAATGGGAACAAAAAAATATAAACCGATCACTCCGGGGGGCGTCGCGATATGACCGGCTTTACCTTTGAGGAGATTACAAAAAAAAGGAACCGGAGAAATCGTTAGTAGTTTCTCTGAATCGAACGGGCGGCCGCACCGCTACCGGGCGCATGACCTCCCGGCACAGGGGGGCGGCGGCCACAAGCGCAAATACCGCTTGATCGATTTTAAACGCAACAAGGATGGGGGGGTTCCGGCCAAAGTGGCAGCGATCGAATACGATCCCAACCGTTCGGCGCGCATTGCACTACTGCACTATCTCGATGGAGAGAAACGCTACATCCTGGCCCCCCTCGGTTTAAGAGAGGGAGACATGGTCGAGTCGGGTCCCGATGCGGATATTAAACCCGGTAATGCGCTACCCTTAGCCAACATTCCCGTGGGTACGGTGATTCATAACATCGAACTACAGCCGGGCAAAGGCGGGCAAATGGTACGCTCCGCAGGCGGTGCCGCCCAGCTGATGGCGAAAGAAGGCGCCTACGGTACTGTGCGCCTGCCTTCAGGCGAGTACCGCATGGTTTTGCAGACGTGCCGGGCAACGGTGGGCCAGGTGGGCAATGTGGAGCATGAGAATATAGTAATCGGCAAAGCCGGACGCTCCAGGCATTTGGGCATTAGGCCTCATGTACGCGGTGTTGCGATGAACCCGGTTGATCACCCCACGGCGGCGGTGAAGGTAAGGCTCCGGTGGGTAGGCCGGGTCCGGCAACTCCTTGGGGGGCAAGGCTGCCCGCGGGGGGTGCGCACTCGTAAGAAGAAGCACAGCGACCGCCTCATAGTCAGGGTGCGGCGTAGGAAGAAATAATATCTTTACGAGGAGGTGTAGCAATGGGCAGATCACTTAAAAAAGGTCCTTTCGCCGACGAGCATTTGCTGAAAAGGGTTAGGGAAATGAACGACAGCGGCGAGAAACGTGTGATAAAACATGGTCGAGGCGCTCGACTATTTTCCCGGATATGGTTGGGCATACCATCGCCATTCATGATGGTCGCAAGCATATCCCCCCCGTATATATTACTGAAGAGATGGTCGGTCACAAGCTGGGCGAATTTGCGCCCACTAGGACGTTCAGATCGCATCCCACCAGCGAAAGATCATCAATGAGAAGATAAGCAGATCGGGGGGGTGATAAATGATGGAAGCGAAAGCGGTTGCTAGGCATATTAGAATTTCACCGCGCAAAGCGCGCCAGGTAGTTGATACGATCCGCGGCAAAGATGTGGATGAAGCGCTGACCTTGCTCCGGTTCACGCCGAAGGGAGCCTCTCCCATCGTTGCTAAGGTAGTACAGAGCGCCGTAGCCAATGCGGAGAATAATTATGATATGGATGTGGACTCTTTATACGTAGCGGAGTGCTATGTTGACCAGGGCCCCACTTTGAAAAGAATTAGGCCGAGAGCCAGAGGTATGGCTGCGCGCATTCGCAAGCGCACAAGCCATATAACAGTAATTTGCGGGAGAAGGAGGGATAATTGCGTGGGTCAAAAAGTACACCCGGTAGGGTTTAGACTCGGAGTAGTTAAAGATTGGGACAGTACGTGGTACGCCAACAAGCAAGAATACGGTGATCTATTACACGAGGACTTGGAAATCAAACGTTTAATTAAAGAACGTTTTTATCAAGCAGGTATTTCTAAAACCGAAATAGAACGGGCCGCGAATCGGGCCAAAATTACCATTCATACCGGCAGGCCCGGAATGGTTATCGGACGTGGCGGCGCAGAGGTAGACAAATTGCGCAAAGATCTGGAAGCGCAGACCAATCGCCAGATTCAAATTAACATCGTGGAAGTGAAAACTCCCGAGATAGACGCCCAGCTGGTGGCGGAAAACATTGCCTTTGCCTTGGAAAGAAGAATCTCTTTCCGCAGAGCAGTGCGCCAAGCCCAGCAGCGTGCCGTTCGCCTAGGCGCGGAGGGTATTAAAGTGGAAGTATCCGGACGCTTGGGCGGTGCTGAAATCGCCCGGAGGGAATGGAATGCAGAAGGATCTATTCCCCTGCATACGCTGAGGGCAGATATTGACTATGGTTTTTCCGAAGCAAACACAACGTTTGGTAAAATCGGAGTCAAGGTATGGGTCTATCACGGTGAAATTCTTCCTGAAGCGCCCGTTCAGAAAAAGGCAGAAGGGGGGGCGAATAGGAATGCTTGTTCCCAGAAGAGTGAAATATCGTAAAGTCCACCGGGGGGGCAGAATGACCGGTAAAGCGGAGCGCGGCAGTGAAGTTGCGTTCGGCGAATACGGCCTTAAAGCTTTAGAACCCGGCTGGATTAAGAATACACAGATTGAAGCTGCCAGGATTGCCATGACCCGCCATATTCGCAGGGGGGGTGGTAAGGTTTGGATTCGGATTTTCCCCGACAAACCCGTGACCGAAAACCGGCTGAAACTAGGATGGGTTCAGGAAAAGGCTCACCCGAACACTGGGTGGCTGTTGTTAAACCCGGCAGGATTATGTTTGAAATCGGCGGCGTGTCAGAAGAACTGGCCCGCGAAGCGATGCGGTTGGCAGCCCACAAACTGCCCATTAAATGCAGGTTCGTAACGCGAACAGCAGCAGGTGGTGACGCAAGTGAAGGCTAAAGATGTTCGGGATTTTCCGCAAACGAATTGGACGTCAGATTGGAAGAGTTAAAGGAAGAACTCTTTAACCTCAGATTTCAGTTGGCCACCGGCCAATTAGATAATCCCATGCGCATCAGGGGATGTGCGCAAGAATATTGCTCGTGTGAAAACGGTAATGCGCGAACGAGAGTTAAACATCCAACGCGCTTAACATTTTCGCAGGTCCGGGAAGGGAGGAGCGCAGATGAGCATAGAGAGAAACCAAAGACGAACTCGCATAGGAACAGTAGTTAGCGATAAAATGGATAAAACAGTGGTTGTGTCGGTAGAAAGGCTGGTTCGCCATCCCCCTATACGGGAAGACAATGCGGCAGACGGTGAAGTTTAAGGCCCACGATGAGGCAAACGAATGCGGCATGGGTGATCGAGTGAGAATAATGGAGACGCGGCCGCTCAGCAAACAAAAGCGCTGGCGGGTAACGGAGATTATTGAAAAGGCCCGTTAGTTAGCAGTACAGCCAAAGGAAGGAGGAGCTGACATGATCCAGCAGGAGAGCCGCGTCAAAGTCGCAGATAATACCGGTGCGCGAGAAGTTCTCTGCATCAGGGTATTGGGCGGCTCGGGACGCCGCTATGCTCGTGTGGGTGATGTGATCATTGCTTCTGTAAAACACGCTATCCCCCCCGGGGGCGTAGTCAAAAAAAAGGCGAAATAGTGCATGCAGTCATCGTCAGAACCAAAAAGCAGTACGGCCGCGACGATGGTTCGTATATTCGTTTCGACGAAAATGCAGCGGTAATTATAAATGAACAAAACAATCCGAGGGGGGACTCGTATTTTCGGGCCTGTGGCCAGGGAATTACGGGAAAAAGGCTTCATGAGAATCGTCTCTTTGGCTCCTGAGGTTCTTTAGGAAAGGAGGAAGGGAATGGCTAAGATTCACGTTAAACGCGGCGATACCGTAGCTATCTTAAACGGTGAAGATCGCGGCAAAAAAAGGTAAGATTCTCGAGGTTAGTCCCAAATCCGGCAGGGTTATTGTGGATGGCGTAAATATTCAAAAAAAAGCACACCCGGCCCACTCAAACGAATCCGCAGGGCGGCATCATTGAAAACCGGGATTTATCAGTGCTTCTAACGTTGCTTTAGTCTGCCCGCGCTGTAAAGAACCTACCAAGGTAAAACGGATCAGGCATGCCAACGGCGAGTTGGAGCGCCAGTGTAAAAAAATGTGGTAGGACGATTGACTAAAGAAATCAAATTAAGAGAAGAAGTGTGGTAAGAAGGGGGGGAGTAGTGCTTGTCACGTTTTAGAGATAAATACCAAACCGAGGCGGTACCCGCCTGATGGAACGTTTTGATTATCAAAACGTCATGCAGGTGCCCCCCCGGTTTGATAAAGTCGTTATAAACATCGGTGTGGGAGAGGCGGTCGCTGACCCGAAGGCGCTGGAAGCCGCGGTTCGTGATTTAGAGACCATTTCGGGCCAGAAACCGATCATCACACATGCAAAAAAAATCAATCGCGGCATTCAAACTCCGCGAAGGCATGGCTATTGGCTGCAAAGTTACACTGCGCGGCCAGAGAATGTATGAGTTTCTTGATCGGTTAATCAGTGTTACGCTTCCGCGGATCCGAGATTTTCGCGGTGTTTCGCCCAAGTCGTTTGACGGCCGGGGAAATTACAGCATCGGATTGAGAGAGCAATTGGTGTTCCCCCCCGAAATCGACTACGATGAGATCGATAAAGTAAGGGGCCTTATGATTGCTATTGGTACTACTGCTGAAACAGATGAGGAAGCGTTAGAACTTCTGAAGCTCATGGGAATGCCATTTAGAAGCTGAAAGGAGAGATATAGTGGCCAAAAAAATCAATGATTATCAGGGCGCAGCGTGATGCAAAATTCAGAGTGCGCCAGGTAAATCGCTGTAGAATTTGCGGGCGTCCCCCCCGTGGTTACATGCGCCGGTTCCAGATGTGCCGCATATGCTTCCGGAAATATGCTAGTGAAGGGCAGATTCCCGGAGTAACCAAATCGAGCTGGTAGGGATTGCACCCGAAAGGAGGTTGCCTGTATGGTTATGACGGATCCGATTGCGGATATGCTCACAAGAGTTCGTAATGCAAATTCCGTAAAACACGAATCGGTTGACATTCCCCCCCGTTCTACTATGAAAGAGGAATTGAGTCGTATCCTCAAGGACGAGGGGGGGTTTATTAGAGATTACAAAGTTATTGAAGATGGTAAACAGGGTATTATTCGCGTTTACCTTAAATACGATGCGGTCCAGGGACATGTGATCCAAGGCATCAAGCGCATCAGCAAGCCCGGTCTGCGGGTTTATGCCAATAAAGAAGAAGTTCCCAGAGTATTGGGGGGCCTTGGAGTGGCTATTCTTTCCACTTCCCAGGGCATCATTACGGACCGGACCGCCCGGCAAAAAGGCATCGGCGGCGAGGTAATTTGTTATGTGTGGTAAGGGGGGGAAACAGATGTCCAGAATAGGAAGGAATCCGATTGAAATTCCCGCCGGCGTTGAGGTGAAAATCAAGGGCAATTCGATTGAAGTGAAAGGGCCCTTGGGTACCCTAATCCGCGAAATCCATCCTGAGATGAAAGCGGAAGTGAGCGATGGCGCCATCTTGATCACCCGGCCCAGCGATAGTAAGATCCACCGTTCCCTCCACGGCCTGACCCGCAGTTTGGTCGCGAACATGGTTGAGGGGGACAACTAAGGGGGTTCACTCGGAATCTGGAGATTGTGGGAGTTGGCTACCGAGCAGCTAAACAGGGTGAAAAACTCGTTTTGCAGCTGGGGGGTATTCCCATCCGGTGGAAGTAGATCCGGCTCCCGGTATTGAAATTGAAGTACCGACACCGACCAAGATTTCGGTGAAAGGCATTGATAAACAGTTAGTAGGGCAGACGGCGGCGAACATTCGCGATTTTAGAAGGCCCGAACCTATTTGGGCAAAGGTATTCGTTACGAAGGCGAACGGATCCGCAGAAAAGCGGGTAAAGCAGGTAAGGTCTAGGCCGCTTTAAGAAGGATGGTGAGATTTGATGGCTAAATTTAATCGGCGTGAAGCACGCGAGCGGAGGCACAAGCGCCTGCGCCAGCGGGTGGTGGGTACTCCTGAGCGTCCCAGGCTGAACGTTTACAGGAGCCTGCATCACATTCATGCCCAGATCATCGATGATAGCATTGGACACACATTGGTTTCCGCCTCCTCTGTAGAGCCGAATTGCGTGCGAAGCTGGGTGCCACGGGGGGGAATCAAGAGGCGGCCAAAGAAGTTGGCCTGGCCTTGGCGCAGCGCGCCAAAGAAAAGGGCATTGCACAGGTGGTTTTGATCGCGGTGGATATATCTATCACGGCCGCATAGCCGCATTGGCTGATGGCGCCCGCGAAGGCGGTTTGGAATTTAGGTGCAAGGGAGGGAAACGAGCTTGTCAAAACGAACTGAAAACGGTGGCGTGGAGCTGCAGGAACGCTTAGTGAATATTAACCCCCCCGTCTCCAAGACGGTCAAAGGTGGCCGGACCCGTTCCTTTAGTGCTTTAGTAGTAGTTGGTGACGGCAACGGTAAGGTCGGCGCGGGGGGGCTTGGCAAGGCCAAGGAAGTGCCTGAGGCGATCCGCAAGGCAACGGAAGAAGCCAAAAGAAATATGATCAGGATCCCCATTGTGGGCACAACGATTCCCCACGAAATTACCCAAACTTTCGGTGGTGCCAGGGTACTTTTAAAACCGGCATCGGAAGGTACGGGAGTTATTGCCGGCGGCCCTGTCCGGGCAGTCCTAGAGACGGCCGGGGGGGTGCGGGATGTATTAACTAAATCGTTAGGCTCCGCCAATCCGATTAATGTTGTCAGGGCAACACTTGAAGGACTCAGCAACCTGAGAACGGTTGAGGACGTGGCCCGGCTACGGGGGGAAAACCCCCGGAGAAATCTTGGGTTAGGGGGGGGCGAAAGTTGTGGCAAAGTTAAAGATTACGTACAAGAGAAGCGCGATCGGCTCCGCTCAAGACCAAAAAGATACCGTCGCCGCTCTTGGCCTAAAGAAATTGGGAACCTTTGTGGTTCATAACGATAACCCCCGCCATTCGGGGGGGCATGATTGACAAAGTTAAACATTTAGTTGAAGTGGAAGAACTAGACTGATAGGGGGGGTGTAAGCGTGCGGATTCACGAACTTAAACCAGCAGAGGGCAGTAGGCACAGGCGCAAGAGAGTAGGCCGGGGGGCATGGCATCCGGTTTTGGCAAAACCTCGGGCCGGGGGGGCCAAAAAGGGCAAAAAGCTCGTTCTAAAGGGAAAGGGCCCAATTTTGAAGGTGGGCAAATGCCTTTCGTACGCAGAATGCCTAAGCGGGGGGGTTTTACTAGTGTGTTTCGGAAAGTATATGCTGAAGTCAAGTTGCAGGACTTGAATCGGTTCGCACCGGGTACAGTTGTCACTCCCGAGCTTTTGATTGAATCAGGGCTTGTGAAAAAAAAGTAAACGATGGGATTAAGATTCTCGGCAACGGAGAGATGGACCAAGCGTTAACGGTGCAGGCTCATAGTTTCACAAAATCGGCAGCAGCCAAGATTGAAGAGGCTGGTGGCAAAGTAGAGGTGATCTAGTTGCTGGCTGCATTAAAGAACTCCATGAAGATACCGGATCTGCGGAAAAGATCCTTTATACCGTGGCGTTGTTGGCGGTTTATCGGATCGGTTCGCACGTGCCGGTGCCGGGTGTGGACGCGGTGGGTTTAGCTGCGGCCCTCGGTGTTGGAGAGGGAAATATTTTTGGCTTCCTTAACCTTTTTACAGGGGGGGCTTTGGCAAGGTTTACTGTTTTTGCTCAGGGTGTAAGCCCTTATATTACGGCATCAATCGTGCTTAACTTGCTGACTACCGTTATTCCCAAATTGGAAGAATTGTCGAAAGAACCGGACGGGCGCAAGGTAATCGCCCAGTATACCCGTTATGCCACGGTCGTTCTGGCTGTGATTCAGGCTTTCGGTACAACCATGATGGCGCGCAACTGGGGGGGTGTCACTTCCGATCCGAGCTTTTTTTGGTTTGGCTTTGATCACGCTGACTTTGACCGCGGGCACCATGTTTACGGTCTGGCTCGGGGGGACAAGATTTCTGAGAAGGGTATCGGCAACGGAATTTCACTTTTGATTTTCGTCAATATTGTGGCTTCCATGCCCCTGGGCTTCATCAATGCCGTTAAGGCGGTGGGCGAAGGGGGGGAGTAAGCGTTCTCGGTTTGCTGCTTTACGCCCTTATCTCCATTGTGGTTATCGCGGCGGTTGTCATGATTACCCAAGGAGAACGCAGGATTCCCGTGCAGTACGCCAAGCGGGTTGTGGGCCGCAAAATGTATGGCGGCCAATCCACGCACTTGCCTTTAAAAGTCAACCAATCCGGTGTGATTCCGGTCATCTTTGCGTCATCCGTTCTCACATTTCCGCTGACGCTGGCCCAGTTCGTGCCGGCCTTGGCGGCAATCAACAAGTGGTTTGAACCGGGCAAATTTGCCTATAACCTTGTGTATGTACTATTGATTCTCTTTTCACCTATTTCTATACTGCGGTGAGTTTCAATCCAGTTGAGATCTCGACTAATATGAAGAAAAATGGCGGTTACATTCCTGGGCTGCGCCCCCCCGGTAAACCTACCGCGGATTATCTGGACCGCACTTTGTCCAGGATCACGCTGCCGGGTGCAATTTTCCTGGCCGTAATTGCGGTGCTGCCGTTTTTAGTTGCTGCAGTGACCAGGATTCCCCCCCGTGAGATACTCTTTTTGGAGGAACGGGACTGCTTATTGTTGTAGGTGTCGCTCTTGATACGATGCAGCAGATCGAGGCCCATTTACTCATGAGGCACTATGAGGGTTTCCTAAAGTAGAAAGGGGGGGAAAAAAACATGCGATTGGTATTGCTGGGCTTGCCGGGCGCGGGTAAGGGTACCCAAGGGGACCTTATTGCTGCAAAGTATGGTATTCCGCACATTTCCACCGGACATATCATTCGTCAGGCAGTGCGCGCCGGGGGGGTGACTTGGGGGGGCAACGAGCCAATGAATATATCACCAAAGGTGATTTAGTCCCCGATGAGCTGGCGATCCAGATTGTCTGCGAGCGGATCAGGGAGCCGGATTGCACTAAAGGGTGGATTTTGGATGGATTTCCCCCCCGCACGGTGCATCAAGCCAAAGCTTTAGATCTGTGCTTGGCCCGGGAGGGCCTCGATGTGCAGATGGCTCTCGACATTCGCATTACCCAAGAAGAAGCGATCGGGCGCATCGCCAAAAGGCGGATGTGCAGCCAGTGCGGCGCGGTATATCATCTAACCTATTATCGAGCTAAAGGCAAGGGCGTTTGTGATGCTTGCGGCGGCGAATTGTTTCGCCGTGCCGATGATAATGAAGAAACGGCCCGCAAACGCTTGGATGTGCATATGAGACAGACTCACCCGGTTATCCATTACTACGCCCAAGAGGGGGCGGTTGTACAGCATCAATGGAGGGCGCTCCATTGAAGAGGTATTTAAGGATGTTGATCATTATTTGGCCGGGCTTCCAAAGGCGCTTGATGTTGGTGAGGCTTTATGATAATTCTTAAATCATCTGCTGAACTGCGGTCTATGCGGGCCGCGGGTAGAGTGGTAGCCCAAGCGCATGAGGTGGTGCGGCAGCTGATCAGGCCCGGGATTAGCACCTGGGAGCTGGACAGGAAAGTTGAAGAATTTCTCTTGGAACAAAATGCTGTTCCCGCTTTTAAGGGGGGGTATCACGGGTTTCCCGCCTCCATCTGTGCTTCCATCAACGAAGTGGTGGTGCATGGGATTCCCGACAAAGAGGCCGTCTTGCAAGAGGGAACAATTATCAGTGTGGATATCGGGGCGTTTGTGGATGGTTTTTGCGGAGACAGCGCCTGGACTTATCCTGTGGGTGAAATCGACCCTCAGGCCCGGCTTCTGCTGGAGACTACAGAGGCAGCACTTTTTGCGGGCATCGAACGGGCCCGAGTGGGCAATCGCCTCTCCGATATCTCCCACGCTGTGCAAAGACGTGCTGAAGAACAGGGTTTTCTGTGGTCCGAGATTATGTAGGCCACGGAATTGGCCGTGATATGCACGAAGCACCGCAGATTCCAAACTTCGGCCTCCGGGTAGGGGGGGCCCGTTTAAGGCCTGGAATGACCCTGGCGATTGAACCCATGGTGAACATGGGCAGCTTCCATGTGGAAGTGCTGGCGGATGACTGGACGGTTGTAACACGGGATGGCCAATGGTCCGCTCATTTCGAACACACCATTGCCGTTACTGAAGGAGACCCCCGTGATCCTTACAACTTTGTAGGAGAGATTCAATGGGACTTCTAGAAGTGGGACAATTGGTAACGTCAAAAGGGCAGGGACTTGGGGGGGAGGAAATATGTGGTAGTCGCGCTCTATGATCAGAATCATGTTCAGCTTGCAGATGGTTTCATCCGGACGTTGGCCAGGCCGAAGCGGAAAACATCAAGCATTTGGTGGTGCACAAGGCCTGTCTGGAGGGTACACCGGAGAATAAAAGGATTCGTGAATTCATAGAGCGGCATAGTGCCGAGGAGAATCTAGGAGAGGAGGGTTCAACTAGCAATGGCCAAGGATGATGCTATTGAAGTTGAAGGTACTGTTGTTGAACCATTGCCAAATGCAATGTTTCGTGTAGAATTAGAGAATGGGCATAAAGTTTTAGCCCACATTTCCGGCAAAATGCGGATGAATTTCATCCGGATTCTGCCCGGCGATAAAGTTATTGTAGAACTGTCCCCCTACGATTTGACACGGGGGGGAGAATTACGTATCGCAAGAAATAGGCGGCTGAAGGAGGCGCATTGTTATGAAGGTCAGACCTTCTGTGAAAGTCATGTGCGAAAATGCAAGATTATCCGCCGTAAAGGGCGCGTAATGGTAATCTGTGAAAATCCAAGGCACAAGCAGAGGCAAGGATAGGAAAGAGGGGGGGTGTCCAGTAATGGCACGAATTGCAGGTGTAGATTTACCTCGCGATAAACGAGTGGTAGTAGGCTTAACGTACATTTACGGCATTGGCCGCAGTACGGCCGATAAAATTGTTGAGATCTGCGGAATTGATCCGGATACACGGGTACGCGATTTAACCGAGGAACAGGCCAACCAAATCCGCGAGATCATTGAAAAACAATTCCTGGTAGAGGGTGACCTACGCCGGGACCTGAATATGAACATCAAAAGATTGCGGGACATTGGTTGTTACCGTGGTATACGTCACCGCCGCGGCCTTCCCGTACGCGGGCAGCGCACAAAGACCAACGCCAGAACGCGTAAAGGTCCCAAGCGCGTTGCCGGCAGACGCAGATAGGCTGAATTGAAAGGAGGAAAACCTAATGGCAAGACCACGTAGGGGGGCGCTCAACGCGCACGCCGTCGAGCAAGGAAAATATACCGGTTGGTATCGCTCATATCCGTTCTACGTTTAATAATACGATCGTGACGATCACAGATCCGGAGGGAAATGTAATTTCCTGGGCCAGTTCGGGGGGGAACATGGGTTTTAAAGGCTCTCGGAAAGGTACCCCTTTGCCGCAGGCATGGCCGCTGAAGCAGCCGCCGGCGCAGCGATGGATCACGGGGGGTGAGGGAAGTAAGCGTTTACGTTAAAGGGCCCGGGGGGGCAGGCAGAGAAGCGGCAATTCGTTCGCTGCAAGCGGCCGGCATTGACGTGACGACGATTAAGGACGTGACCCCCATTCCTTATAACGGCTGTCGTCCACCGAAACGGCGCAGAGTATAATTAGTTCTGCCCACGCGTTCGCAAAGGAGGGTGCAGGAACTATGATCGAAATTGAAAACCTAGGATTGAAATAGTTGAACTGACGGAGGATTATGGAAATTCGTTGTGGAGCCTTTGGAGCGGGGGGGTTACGGCCTCACCTTAGGTAACAGCCTGCGCAGGATTTTGCTTTCATCCTACCGGGCACAGCGGTAACTTCCGTGCACATCGACGGGTCTTACACGAGTTCTCAACCATTGATGGGGGGGTTGTGGAAGACACGGTTGATATCGTTCTCAACTTAAAAAAAGCTTTTAGTGAAGCTGCACACCGATGAGCCGTGACCATCCGTATTGATGCGCATCAGGCGGGCCCACTGCGCGCCGGTGATATACCCACCGATCCCAGTGTGGAGGTTCTTAATCCGGACTTGGTGATCGCAACGCTGCAAACGGGGCCAGGCTGGCGATGGATGTGACCGTGTCTAAGGGCGGGGCTATGTCAGCGCAGAAAAGAACAAGCAGCCCGATCAACCTATCGGTTTGATTCCCATCGATTCCATCTTCACCCCCCCGGTGAGCAAAGTTGTTTATACGGTGGAAGACACACGGGTAGGGCAGATCACGGACTTTGACCGGCTGGTTTTAGAAGTCTGGACAAACCGCGTTATTGCACCGGATAGTGCAGTAAGTTTAGCGGCGAAGGTACTCATGGAACACATCAAGCTGTTCATTAACCTCACCGAAGGTGTGGGCAGTGTGGAAATCATGGTTGAAAAGGAAGAGGAAAGCATGGATCGGCTTATGGAAATGACAGTGGAAGAATTGGACCTATCGGTCCGCTCTTACAACTGTTTGAAACGGGCCGGCATCAATACCGTTGATGAGCTGATTCGCAAAACTGAAGACGATCTAATGAAAGTGCGCAATCTCGGCAAGAAATCTCTGGCAGAAATCAAAGAGAAACTAGAAGAGCTGGGCCTTTCATTGCGAAAATCTGATGAATGAGGTAGGTGAGCAAGATGAAGCTCAGGAAACTAGGCAGGACTTCCGGCCATCGCAGGGCACTACTGCGCAGCCAGGTGACCTCTTTGGTACTGCATGGCAGCATTGAGACTACCATTCCTAAAGCGAAAAGTATTAAGCCCATGGCCGATAAAATGGTTACCCTGGGTAAGCGGGGGGGGATGTGGCCAGCAGGCGCGAGGCAGCTGCCTTTTTGGCTGATCCCGCGGCGGTGCAGAAACTATTCGATGAGGTGGCTCCTAAATATGCGGAGCGCAACGGCGGCTACACCAGGATTGTAAAAACCGGTTTTCGCCGGGGGGGCGATGCGGCACCAATGGCGATCATTGAATGGGTGTAAGTCTGGCAAACAAGGTCGCAGAGGAATCCCCCTCTGCGTTTTGTTTTCCGGCGGTAAAGGGTGAGCGGGATGAAAAAGCCAATAATCAGTTTTTCTAATGTTAATTTTGCCTATGGCACAGCAGAATCATCAGCGGCCTGGGCAGCGCTGGAGAACATCAACCTGGAAATATACGAACATGAATTCGTTGCTGTTTTGGGCCATAATGGTTCGGGCAAGTCTACCCTTGCCAAGCATATGAACGCTCTTCTGGTGCCCGATTCGGGCACCGTAACTGCCTGCGGGCTCAATACCGCGGAGGCGGACAAGGTGTGGCGAATCCGCCAGCAGGTGGGGATGGTTTTTCAAAACCCCCCCGACAATCAGCTGGTGGCCACTACTGTGGAAGAAGATGTGGCCTTTGGGCCCGAGAACTTAGGCATTCCCACCGCGGAGATCCAGCGCCGGGTGACGGAATCTCTAAAAGTTGTGGACATGCTCGAATATAGCTCCATTCACCCCACCAGCTTTCGGGTGGACAGAAACAAAGAGTTGCCATAGCCGGCATGATCAGTATGCTGCCCAAGTGTATAGTACTGGATGAGCCCACAGCCATGCTTGATCCGGAAGGGCGGCGCGAAGTGATGCAGACGATCCACCGCCTCAATGAAGAACGAGGTATCACAGTGGTCCACATCACTCACCACATGGATGAGGTGATCCGTGCTGATCGGGTTGTGGTCATGGATGCAGGGAAAATTGCCCTGGAAGGCACGCCGCGGGAAGTGTTCACCCAAGCACAGCTGCTGCGGGAACTCCACCTCGATGTGCCCCCAGGTTACGGATTTGGCCCAGCGTCTAAAAACGCATGGCTATGCACTTCCCGATGGAATATTGACAGTTGAGGAAATGGTGATGCAGTTATGTCCATCAGGTTAGAGGGGGGGTTTCCTATAGTTATTCGGCCGGTTCGCCCATGGAAAAAAAACGGCGCTGAGCGATGTGAGCCTCACAATTGAGGCAGGCGAGTTTGTTGGTTTAATCGGGCCCACCGGTTCGGGCAAATCTACCTTAGTTCAGCATTTCAACGGTTTGCTTCTGCCAACAAAGGGCAAGGTGTATGTGGATGGGGTGGATTTGACCAAAAAAAGAAACGGAACTGCGCGGTATCCGCCAAAAAGTGGGCATGGTGTTTCAATACCCCCCCGAACATCAACTATTCGGTGAAACTGTTTTGGAAGATGTGGGTTTTGGTCCCCGTAACGGGGGGGGCCTGGGCGAAGAGCAGATCGCCCAAAGGGTGCGCGAAGCCCTCGGTTATGTGGGCCTTGATTTTGCGGCGCTCAAGGATCGTTCCCCCTTTGAACTGTCCGGGGGCCAAAAGAGGCGGGTTGCCATTGCCGGTGTCCTAGCCATGCGGCCCTCCGTCTTGATTCTGGATGAACCTACCGCGGGATTGGATCCCAGGGGGGGCGGGAGGAAATTCTGAATCAAGTCAAGCTGCTGCACGAACAGCGAGGTATCACCGTTGTCTTGGTCAGCCACAGCATGGAAGATGTGGCCCGCTTGGTCAATCGGATTATTGTCATGGACCGAGGCGGGATCGCTTTAGACGGTACGCCCGCGGAGATATTTCGTCGGGCAGAACAGCTGACAGCCATGGGGGGCTGGGGGGGTACCCCCAGATTACGGAACTGATGCGGGAACTTAAACGGCGCGGCCTAGCCGTGAACACCGATATTTTCCGGGTGGAAGAGGCGGAAGCGGAGATTATTCGAGTATTGGGGGGGCGCGGCAATGACTATCTTTAAGAATATCACGATCGGTCAGCATGTCCCGGGCAATTCCCTCATTCACCGTCTTGATCCTCGGACTAAAATTATTGCCACCGGACTTTTAATTGTCCTTTTATTCCTGGTTGAGGGTTTTTTTAGGTTACGCTTTAGTCGCTTTGGCCATTGCCGCGGTGATTCACATCTCAGATATTCCCTGGCAGTATGTGCTGCGCGGCTTGCGCCCCCCCTTGCTTGTCATTCTCATTCTCACTGTGGGGCTGCATTTTTCATGACGGAAGGGCGCATCATTTTTCAAATTTGGTTTATCAAGATAACTTGGGAAGGGGGGGTACTGCGCGGTTTGATGATGGGTACCCGACTGATCCTACTCATTGTTGGCACGTCCATGCTAACCTTGACCACATCGCCAATTCAGCTGACAGATGGGATTGAAAGCCTGCTTAAACCGGGCAAAAAAAATCGGTATCCCCGCCCACGAGCTGGCCATGATGATGACCATTGCGCTGCGTTTCATTCCCACCCTTTTGGAAGAAACGGAAAAAATAATGAAAGCGCAGATGGCCAGGGGGGGTGCGGATTTTCAAAGCGGCGGTATTATGCAGCGGGCGAAAAGCCTGATTCCCCCTGTTGGTTCCACTTTTCGTCAATGCCTTCCGCAGGGCGGATGACTTGGCCGTAGCGATGGAAGCTAGGGGGGGATACCGGGGGGGCGGGGGGGAAGGGCGCACCAAGTTTAAAGAACTGCACCTGCAGAGAATTGATGCCGCGGCCTTCGTACTGATGGGCCTGTTTGCGGTTGCCGTTGTCGTCTTCTTTTAAGGGGGGGTGCCCTATGGCTAGTTTTCGTTTGATTGTGCAGTACGACGGGACAGATTATGCGGGTTATCAAATTCAGCCGGGCGTGATTACGATCCAGGGTGAATTGGAACGGGCCTTAACTAAATTGGCCGGCAGCCCCCGTTCGCATTGTGGCCGCCGGGCGCACTGATGCGGGCGTGCACAGCGAAGGGCAGACGATCAGCTTTCCCCGGGGGGGAGATTGACCGTACCCGCGAACAAACTGCCCTACGCTTTAAACGCTCTTCTGCCGCGGGATATCCGGGTTGTGGGCAGCGAAGTTGTGCCCTGTGGTTTCCACGCCCGCTATGATGCTCTGGAGAAGACATACAGGTATCAGATCTATGAAGGCCCGTTTCCCAACGTGTTTTGGCGGCGCTATGCCTATTGGTCCAAACATCCGTTGAATTGGGATCTAATTACCCGCTGCAGCCGGTTGTTTGTGGGCAGACATGACTTTGCGGCCTTCGCGGCCAGCGGCAGCAGCGTGCGGACAACCGTTCGCACCATGAAAGAGGTTCAAGTGGACAGCGCCGGGCCCTTGAAAACGGTCAGGTTTACCGCGGATGGATTTTTATATAAAATGGTGCGTAATTTAATGGGTACACTTTTGGAGGTTGGGCTGGGTAAGCTGACTTTAGAGGATGTGGAGGACATTATTGCCGGTCGCGATCGCACTCGGGCGGGGGGGCAACCATTGCGCCTGCGGGGGGGCTGTTTTTGGAACGGGTAAAATATTCTTGACACCCAAAGCCCGGTGTTATAAAATGAAAGATGGCAATTTTGCTTTTATACAGCTTGTTTTGGCAACGTTCAGCCCCCGTTCGTTTCCAAAATTGCTCAGACTAATTTTGGACACAAAGGGGGGGAAATCCCGAATGAAAACCTATGTAGCGAAACCGCAGGAAATTGAAAGAAAGTGGTACGTTGTGGATGCGGAAGGGCAAGTGCTGGGGGGGCGGATGGCCGCCCAGGTAGCAGCAATCCTGAAGGGCAAACACAAACCGATTTATACTCCCCCCCACGTCGATACAGGTGATCACGTGGTGATTATTAACGCGGAAAAGTCCACTTGACAGGCAATAAACTGCAGGGCAAGAAGTATTTCCGTCACAGCGGGTATGTAGGCGGGATTAAATCGACTACCGCAGGCGAACTACTTAAACGCCATCCTGAGCGGGTTATTGAAAAGGCCGTATGGGGGGGTATGATTCCCCCCCACAACCGCCTTGGCCGTCAGATGATTAAGAAGCTCAAGGTCTATGCCGGCCCCGATCATCCGCATCAAGCGCAGATGCCGGAAAACCTTGAACTCAAATATTAAAACATGAGACCCTATGTGAAGGGAGGCAGACTGGATGAGTGCAGTTCAAATTACGGAAGCTAATTATGGAACAGGCAGAAGAAAGACATCTGTGGCCAGAGTCAGGATGATTCCCGGCAATGGCAACATAATTATTAATAAACGTGATCTCAACGATTATTTTGGGCGCGAGGTTTTGCGCACCATTGTCCGCCAGCCGCTGGTGCTGACTAATACGGACGGCAAATATGACGTGATCGTCAATGTGCACGGCGGTGGCACGACAGGCCAAGCCGGCGCAATTCGCCACGGCATTGCCCGCGCTTTGATTACGATAGATGCGGATCTGAGAAAGCCCTTAAAGAGGGCCGGGTTTCTCACGAGGGATCCGCGCATGAAAGAAAGAAAGAAGTATGGTTTGAGAGGCGCACGGAGAGCACCGCAATTCTCCAAACGCTAATTCTACAGATTGCAGCGAAGACCCCCCCTGCTTTAGGCCGGGGGTCTTGTGTTTTCTCGTCTGGTTCGGGCATGGGTTCAGGTTCCGGGCTCGGCTCGGGTTCCGGCTCAGGTTCCTTTGGTTGTTCCGGGCTCGGTTCGGGTGAAGGCTCAGGTTCCGGTTCGGGTTCCGGCTCAGGCTCCGTTTCCTCCGGTTCCTTTGGTTGTTCAGGTTCGGGAGTGGGCTGTGGCGGAGGTTCCGGCTCTGGTTTTGGTAGCGGCACAGGTTTTTCCGGCTCCGGTGCGGGAGGTTTTACCTGCGGTTCCTGC